>CYGL01000251.1_pt1 | contig 26186 bp, 38 predicted proteins | sample 485531 | NCBI WGS metagenome assembly CYGL01 (sample SAMEA3497897, study PRJEB9818) | human gut metagenome | reverse complement strand
GCGGCGAGCTGGTTCATGAGCGTCCAGGCGTAAGCATTGGCCGAGAGGCTGCGCTTTTGTGCGGCTGTGCCAATGACGGCGGCAAGGGGCTTACCCTCGTCAATGACGGCGCGGGCCTTATCGCAGTCAGCGGGGGAGCATTCCAGGGTAATTGTGTTGCCGATAACAACTGCGGTCTTGATGGAAATTTGTTGCTTCATTTTCTGTGCTCAAACTCCTTTGCGACGCTGCGCCAGTCATCGTCGGTGAAATCCTTAAACAGTTTGCCAATAAAGGTTTTTGCTTCTGTTTGACCGTGTTGTTTTAAAAATCTGCAAACTTGCGTTTGACGGCATCTATTCCGACAGCGAAGCAGATGAATTTAAGGAGCGCTATGAAGAAGAGCCGCAGCCTGTCACGGCAGCGCCAGAAGTTGCCGCACAGGTTGTAAAGGACATGGCAACAACTGCGCTGAAAGGATATGCACAGCGAACCGGGAAGGACAACAAAACGGTTCAAACAGAAGCAAAAACCTTTATTGGCAAACTGTTTAAGGATTTCACCGACGATGACTGGCGCAGCGTCGCAAAGGAGTTTGAGCACAGAAAATGAAGCAACAAATTTCCATCAAGACCGCAGTTGTTATCGGCAACACAATTACCCTGGAATGCTCCCCCGCTGACTGCGATAAGGCCCGCGCCGTCATTGACGAGGGTAAGCCCCTTGCCGCCGTCATTGGCACAGCCGCACAAAAGCGCAGCCTCTCGGCCAATGCTTACGCCTGGACGCTCATGAACCAGCTCGCCGCTAAAATCAACCGCTCTGTGCTGGACATCTACCGTGATTTGATACGCGACATAGGCGGCAGCTCCGCCATCGTCACCCTCCGCGCCGATGCTGCAAAAGCATTCAAAAACGGTTGGGAGAGCAAAGGCGAGGGCTGGCAGGTTCACAAGCTCGATGAAATGACCACCCCGCAGGGCACTTTCTACAACCTGCAATGTTGGTACGGTTCCAGCGTGTTCGACCCCTCCCAGATGCACCGCCTCATTGAACTGATCGTGCAGGAATGCCAGCAGCAGGACATCCCCACCATGACCCCGGAGGAAATCGCTAAATTGAAAGGACTGACCGACGATGCAGACACGCAATGAATACGGCGTCCAGCTTGACCGAAACGGTTACGCGCCGTCGCTGTTTGCGCATGAGTCATTCCGCTGCTATCACTGCCACCGCTTTGGCGACACCGCCCGGCATGAAATCTACGGCGGCAGCCGCCGCAAGGCCAGCAAGGCGCTGGGCCTTTGGATTAACGTCTGCCCCGCCTGCTATGCCGCCATTCACAGCAGCGGAGAGCTGCAAGACCACTACCATAAGCAAGGCCAGCTGTTGGCTGAAGCCTATTACCACTGGAACCACGACGACTTCCGCCGCCGTTTTTACATCAACTATTTGGAGGATTAACTATGCTGAATGTTGTAGCCATTATGGGCCGCCTCGTCAAAGACCCAGAACTCAAAACCACGAACAGCGGCAAATCCGTCTGTTCCTTCCGCCTCGCCAACGATTCCGGCTATAAGAACGCCGACGGCAGCAGCCAGACAAACTGGTTGGATATCGTAGCTTGGGGCAAAACCGCAGAGTTCATCTGCAAATACTTCCCCAAAGGTGCGCTGATCGCCATTGATGGTCGTTTGCAGACCCGCCAGTATCAGGACAAGAACGGGCAGAATCGCACAGCCGTTGAAATCGTGGCCAATAATGTCAGCTTTGCAGGCAGCAAAAATGCCGACACCACTGTAGGGGGCGGCGTCCACGACGCCCCGAAAGCATCCCCCCGGCTCTCGCGGGGCGAACCCGATGCAGACTACGCCCTCATTGAGGATGACGGCGATCTGCCGTTCTAGAGAGGTGCGCGCCATGGACGAAAGAAAGAAAGAAAGAAAGCAGCCCTCCCAGCTTGACCAGATTCTCGCCGCGCTTGAAAACGGCGATTCCCTTACCACGCTGGACGCGCTGGAGGACTTCGGCTGTTCCCGCCTTGCTTCCCGCATCTCAGACCTGAAACGCAGAGGCGTCCCGATAGCCTCCCGCATGGTCACCCGCCGCAACCGCTATGGTCGGCTCTGCCGTGTCGCAGAATACTACTTGGAGGTGTAAGCGGCATGGCAATGGAATACTTTTGCTGTTACCACGATTACTTGACTAAAACCCGGAATCTATCAGATAGCGAGCTAGGTCGGCTGTTCCGTGCGCTTATGACTTACAGCGCCACGGGAGAAAAGACGCAACTCAATGGACGTGAAGAGATGGCGTTTGACTTCATTTCAATCGACATAGACACAGCAAAAGAACGGTATACAGCCAAATGTGCGAAATTAAAGGCAAACGGTGAGGCTGCAAATGCTACCAAATGCCATCAAATGCCCCCAAATGCCCCACAAGAAAGAAGAAAGAAGAAAGAAGATAACCCCCTTACCCCCTTGCAGGGGGACGAGGGTGTGCAAAGCCGTTCCCGGTTTACCCCGCCTGCACCGGACGAGGTGAGTGCCTATTGTCAGGAACGCCACAACGGCATTGACGGCAAAGAGTTCTGCGACTTCTACGCCTCCAAAGGCTGGATAATTGGTAAAAGCAAGATGAAAGACTGGAAAGCGGCTGTCCGCACATGGGAGCGCAGCCGCCAGCAGACAGCACCGCCGGAAAGGAAGTGGATCGATTGAGCCTCACACCGGAACAATGCGTTATCGGCGCAATGGTCTACGCGCCGGACAGCATCCTCTATTGCATCGACCACCTAAGCGAAAGCGACTTTGCGGACGGAGCCTGCGCCGCCACATTTGCCGAGATAAAATCCATGTACACCACACGCGGGTACTTCGCGCAGGATGACTATGTGCTCATGAAGAACCGCGAGACCGCCGCGGTATGCGCTGCATCGCTTCCCTCTATCAGCGGTTACCGCAAATTTGTCGCCGCTGTCAAGGATGCCTCCCAGCGCCGCAGAGCCGCCCAAATCGGCCTGCAAATTGCCGAAGCCGGAAAGAGTGTCGATGACATGCGCGGCCTGTCTGCGGCCCTTTCTGACGTTCTCACAGAGGACAGCGTTGACAGTCGCTGCATGACCGTTGCAGAGGTTGCCGGCAAGTGGCTCATGGAGCAGAACGACAAGACAGACCGCAGTATCAAGACCGGTCTCGGTGCGCTGGACAGGCGCTGCTCTATCCGCCCCGGGCAGATGGTCGTTGTCGGCGGCAGACCCAGTGCAGGCAAGACCGCGCTCGGCCTGCAGATGGCATTGCAATTTGCCAAGGGCGGCAAAAAGGTCTGCTTCTTCTCCTACGAGACAGACCAGGTCGGCTTGTTTGATAAGCTTATTTCCTGCTTTGCCCTTATCCCGATGGAAGAGATCGTCTTTAAGCGCCGCGCCCCGCAGGATGAAGAATACGCCAAGGCGTGCGCCGCCATCAGCAGCCTGCCGCTCTGGCTCATCAATGCAGGCGGTCAGAATGTCGCATGGGTATCGACCACCGCCGCCGCCAAACAGGCAGATGTCATCATCGTGGACTATCTGCAGCTGATTCCCGGCAGGGGCAATAGCCGATACGAGGTCGTCACAAACATTTCAATGCAGCTGCACACCCTCGCCCAGACAACAGGCCGCCTTGTTGTAGCCCTCGCCCAGATAAACCGCGGCGGCGTGGACGCGCCGAAGGTGCAGGACCTAAAGGAATCCGGCCAGATAGAGCAGGACGCAGATGCGATCATCCTTTTGGGCAAAGGCGAAACCGAATACTATTTCTCCCTTGCCAAGAATAAGCGCGGCATTACAGGCGATCTGCACATTGCTTTTGACGGAAACTACCAACGATTTATGGAGATGACAGACTATGACTGATAAAGATTTTCTACTCCGGCTTGCGCTTGCAGAGCTGGCCTATGCTGCCAACCTGCGCAGCGCCGCCAAGGAGAAGCTTGAAAAGGCCGCAGATATCATGGACAGCGAACAAAAGCACCTGCAAGAGGCCATGCACACCGATGAAGTATGAAATCATCACCTATTCCCGTTCTACCGGCGACATTCACCACTCCAAGCGCCTGTACACAACCAAATGGAGCGCCGAAGCCGCCCTGCGCGACGCAGGCTGCACCCAAAATCCAAGCCTGCCGGATATCTGGTACAGCGAGAAGTATTACAGCAAAGTAAAGGAGATTGTACCGTGAAAGTATTAGTTGCCTGCGAGGAATCGCAGACCGTCTGCAAAGCGTTCCGCAAGCGCGGTCACGAAGCCTACAGCTGCGACGTTCAAGAGCCGTCCGGCGGTCATCCCGAGTGGCATATTCTGGGCGATGCGCTCAAGGCTCTGGAGGGGGGGCAAGTCGTGACGATGGACGGCGTAACGCATGACGTTGGCAAGTGGGACTTGCTCATTGCGCACCCGCCCTGCACATATCTGAGCAATGCCGGCGCACGGCATCTCTGGAAAGGGCACCAGCTTCAAGCTGACCGCGTAATGTTGGGCATTCAGGGCCGCGACCTGTTTATGCGGTTCTGGTGGGCAGACATTCCCAAGATTTGCGTAGAAAACCCAGTGCCGAGTAAAGTTTTCTGCCTGCCACCGTATACGCAAGCTGTGCAACCGTATGAGTATGGACACCCATACAGCAAGAAAACTTGCCTTTGGCTGAAGGTTCTGCCGCCACTGTTCCCGACCGATATTGTGGAGCCTGTGGCTACATGGTGTCCGTCTGGTTCTTACGCACATAAACATGATGAGCGCAACAAGGGTATGTTTACCACCGACCGCGCTAAAAATCGAGCAAAAACATTTCCAGGCATTGCAAAAGCAATGGCTGAACAATGGGGGTAAAAATGAAACCTGAAAAAAGAATAATCCGCTTTATCGTGTCAGCGGCATTGCTGATTGTGACGCTGTGGTTTACATCCTGTGGTGCGGCCACTGCCGAGGCCGGAGCTGAAAGAAAGCCATGCTACCATATCAAGGTCTACTCCCCGGCAATCGAAAACGTGGGCTATGCCAGCAGAAGGAGACCGAAGTACACCATCACTGTAGACACTTTTGGCGATCTGGTTCCCACCGATACTTATAGTCGTAAAAGAGATTACCAACTTCTCCAAATTCCTCTTGGAGGTGGTCGCTTTGAGTTGGTATCCACCTCGCTGGTTGAAATCGAATATTACTGAGGGAGGGCTGGAAAACATGAAAATCCGTTCGTTGATTTATTGGGACCCTGCGAAGAATGAACCCGGTTCCGCCGTCATTGAGATGACCGGCAAAGAAATCGTTATCCTGAACAACATCATCTGGGAAGCCGCAAAGGGGAAAGAGGGAAAATCTGGATCTCTGGATATGGCGAAATCCTTAATCTTACTGAACGCTCTTGTACAGCATGGGGGCCTTGACAGCGTGGATATTTTGGCTCTCAGCGATGTAGACGAGCGGCTCAACCGACATCAAGGAGGCGAAGAAAATGCCCAACAATAAAGTAGTTCTTTTAAACATCCGGCCTGAGTGGTGCGAGAAGATTCTCAGCGGCGAAAAGACCGTAGAAATTCGCAAGACAAGGCCGAAGCTGGAACCTCCCTTCAAGTGCTACATATACTGCACTCTGGCCGGGAGTGACAGCCTGTTTGTGAATGTCCTCAACCGGGATGTGGCCGCGTGGAACCGTGGCGGATGGCCAGAAAAAATGGGACGTGTCATTGGAGAGTTCATTTGCGATGACATCCGACGCATTGGCCCTGAATACTGTGTCGTCAAAGAAGATATCGAGTCTGCAATTTCTGGAAGCTGTCTCACAGTACCGCAAGTCAAAGACTATGCCGGATGGAAGTCCGGGATGAGTTATGCGGATTTGAAAGACTTGTATGGCTGGAACATTTCCGACCTGAAAATTTACGACCAACCGCGACTGTTGAGCAATTTCACAAGACTTCGGGCAACAAAATTTGGCTATGAACCTGTAGATATTGAGCGACCACTGCAATCCTGGTTTTATGTGGAGGACGGCAGATGAAATTAACCCTCTACGGCGACCCGCGCACCAAGAAAAACTCTGCCCGCATCCTCAAAAGCCGCTCAGGCGGGCGCTTTGTGGCCCCTAGCAAGGCTTACGTGGATTATGAGACGGACTGCCTGCGGCAAATCAAAAGGCCGCACAGCCCCATTTCTGACCGCGTGAACGTGCGGTGCGTTTACTACATGAAAACCGCCCGCCGGGTCGATCTGGCAAACCTCATCGAGGCGACCACGGACATTCTGGTGAAAGCCCGCGTGCTGGAGGACGACAACAGCAAGATCGTCGCCGCCCACGATGGCAGCCGGGTGGAGTTTGATCGGAAACAGCCACGGGTGGAAATTGAGATTAAAGAAATGGAGGAGTAAAATGAATATTTGGATTGCTGCATTATGTTCGCTTGGCATACTTGGCGCGATCGCGATTCTTCTTGCGTTGAGTATATGCTTCATGGAATGGGTGGTTGACAACGACCACATGGAAGCTTGTTTGCTGGTTGCGATAATCGCGTTCTGGATCCTGCTCACAATAGGCATTTACGCCGAAGGAGGCGTAGCATGACCCGCACATGGATACCTGAAAGCGACACGCCAAAGTCTGACAGCGGCGTGGACTACCGCACCGTCAAGACGTGGTTTCAGCAGTGCCGCGACCTTGCGGCAGCTATCGAAGTCCAGAAGCAAAGAATACAGCGCATCCGGGACGTGGCCGAAAAATGCACTCAGAGCCTGAGCGGGATGCCTGCGGGTGGTGGCACTGGGGATAAGGTGGGCTTCGCTGTAGAGCAGCTGGACACCGAGCGCCGACAGCTTCAGAGGATGGAGACGGACCTGTGCAATCTGCGTGTCGAAGCCACCCGGCGGGCATACTGCCTGATAGCCGAGCCGGAATGCGCCGAAGCGATTTGCGAGCACTATGTCATAGGCAAGTCTCACAAAGAAAATACGCAAAAGAAAGTACGGCGTATGCGGGGCGAGAGGTGGTCTACCGGCGAATCAAACGCGGATGCATGGCCCTGGCTGAAATATGGGACGAGTTTTATGACGTGCAAAGTGTACAACATGCACAAGAAAACAACAGCATGATTTTGGAAGGGGTCGAGCTCTTTTCAAGTCTGTAAGCTTAGATGTAAAATTCTAATAAGCGGTTCAGCGCTAAGCGGTAGCCGCTTGCCACGCAGCCCCCAGAACGGTTCCTTCCTTGTGACAGGTTTTCATGCTTTCCTGTTCTCCTTCACCGTTTTGCGGGCTGCTTCTATGCTAGGTTTGGGAAGCCACATAACAGGGCTGGCAGTTTTGTGGAACGGTTCGACTCCAAGGGCGGTGTTTTATACTCCGGTAGCTCAAGTGGTAGAGCGGCGGTCTCCAAAACCGCATGTTGTAGGTTCGAATCCTGCCGGGAGTGCTTGCATGATCTGACGAGAGCTGGGAGTGCAATAGCGGGGCATCCAGCCGCGAAAGTTCTGGGCGCAGAGGCTTTGTACCCGACAAACAAAGCCTCTTATTTTGATATTCTGACCGTTCGGATTTTCCCGGCGGTTTTTCTTTTGCGTGAGTTTAGAGAGGTGGTGGCGGTGAGTGCGAAGCGGCTGACAGACAGGCAAAAAAAGAAGATCGTTGCTGACTATGTGCAGCTGCAGAGCTATGCCAGAGCCGCCAAACTGAACGACGTAGCAGAAAGCACCGTGCGGAAAATCGTGAAAGATAATCCCAAGTGTGCGGATTTGTGCGCCTTAAAAAAAGAGCAGAACACGCAGGACATGCTTTCCTACTTAGGCAGCAAGCGCGGGGAAGCACAGGATCTTCTTGGGCTGTACCTTCAGGCGATGGCAGACCCTGACAAAATCGCAGAAGCGACGCTGCCGCAGCTGTCCACGGCGTTCGGCACCATCGTGGACAAGTTTGCTATGCTGGGAGACCAGAGCGGCATAGAAGCCCCGGACGATGGCCTGCTTGAGGCTCTGAGCGCTGCCGCAGACATCAGCCCGCCGGATGACGTGGAGATACTGCCGGAGGAAGAGGACGACAATGCGGAAAAGTAACGGTTTTCGCTGGAAAGCCCTCAGCCAGCGGCAAAAGCAGGTTCTTTGCTGGTGGACACCGCAGAGCGCATACAGCGGTTACAACGGCATCATTGCCGATGGCGCTATCCGCTCGGGCAAGACCTTTGCCATGAGCTTTTCATTCGTCCAGTGGGCTATGACCTGCTACAGCGGCCAGCAGTTCGCCATGTGCGGCAAGACCATCGCCAGCTTCCGGCGCAACGTGCTGGGGACGCTCAAACAGCAGCTTGCAGCCCGTGGCTACAACGTCAAGGAGCATCGGGCAGAAAACTGCATGACCGTCAGCAAGAGCGGCCGAATCAACGAATTTTACTTTTTCGGCGGCAAGGATGAGAGCAGCCAGGACCTGATCCAGGGCATCACCCTTGCCGGGGCGTTCTTCGACGAGGTAGCCCTGATGCCGCAAAGCTTCGTCAATCAGGCCACAGCCCGTTGCTCTGTCACCGGGTCAAAGTTCTGGTTCAACTGCAACCCGGGCAGCCCGCAACACTGGTTTTATCTCGAGTGGGTGCGCAAGTGCCGTTCCCGCAAGATGATGTATCTCCATTTCACGATGAACGACAACCTGTCGCTTTCTGAGGACATCAAAGAGCGCTACCGCAGCCAATACAGCGGCGTTTTCTACCAGCGCTACATTCTGGGCCTGTGGACGGTAGCCGAGGGCCTTGTATATGACATGTTCGACCGCAAGAAGCACGTTGTTGATGTACTTCCGGAGCTGTCATCAAAGGGCGCGTATGTGGCGTGCGACTTCGGTACCCAGAACGCAACGGTTTTCTTGCTGTTCCAGATGCAGTCGGACGCCGGCACATGGATAGCGACCCGCGAGTATTACTACAGCGGGCGCGAACAGAAACGCCAGAAGACCGTGGGCGAGTATGTTGCAGACCTCAAGCGATGGTTAAACGGCACAAAACCAGAAAAGGTCATCGTTGACCCGTCTGCACTGCCGCTTATCACGGAGCTAAAGCAAAACGGGCTCCCGATTCAGGCGGCAAACAACGACGTTCTGAGCGGCATTCTGGACGTTCAGACGATGCTCCAAACCGGTAGATTAAAAATATACAGAAAGTGTAAACGCACCATACAGGAGTTTGGCGTTTACGCATGGGACCCGGACAGAGAAGATGTGGTCATCAAGGAAAACGACCACTGTATGGACTCTATCCGGTATTTTGTACGCACGAAGCGCCTTGTCAAGCGGGCCGGAGGATAAAAAGTGGCTACATTTACGTTTCAGACATTCCAGCAGGCCCCAGCAGGAAGGGCGGCTCACTAGATTTCTGTGGGATTTCATCCGGCAGCACAAATCTTCCCCGCAGGTGGCGGGCAGGACGGGCGCGCTGGCTGCTGATTTATACGACCGGCAGAAAAACCCGGGCGCAGAGCAGTTACGCCGCAGCCTATGCAGAGATGCTCAAGCGGGCGACAAACAACACCCGGGACATCATGAGGCCGGATATGGTCAAAAGCAACCTGTTCCGGCGGCTCAACAAGCAGCGCGCGGCATACTCGCTGGGCAACGGCGTCGACATTCGCCGATCGGCACCGACAAGCTAAAGCTTGGCGCGACCTTCGACGAGCGGGTTTTTAAGGCTGGGTATTTTGCCCTCATCCACGGCGAAAGCTTTGGATTTTGGAATTACGACCACCTGGACGTGTTTAAGTTGACCGAGCTTGCCCCGCTCTATGACGAGGACACCGGCACACTGCGGGCAGCTGCACGGTACTGGCAGCTCAACCAGGACACGGCAACAAAAGTGGTGCTGTACGAAGAAGACGGATACACCGAGTACAAGTCTCAGGCGCGTGGCGCATACCCGCTGCAAGAGGCTGCGGCAAAGCGTGGATACCTCAAGACCACGATCACAACCAACGTGGGCGGCGAAGAATCTGTCACAGAGGACAATTACGGCGCCCTGCCCATTGTACCGCTGTGGGGCTCAGACCTGCACCAGAGTACGCTTGTTGGGCTGAAAGCCTACATTGACAACACAGACCTTGTCATGTCCGGCTTTTGTAACGATTTGCAAGACTGCGCGCAGATCTATTGGCTGTGCGAAAACTTTGGAGGCATGACGCAGGACGAGCTGCAGGGCTTTTTGCAGCAACTCAACCTTTACCACGTCGCCAACGCCGACACCGGCGATGGAGGCAAGGTGCAACCTTACACCACCGAAATTCCTGTCACGGCCCGGAGTACGTTGCTTGACCTGCTGCACAGCCGGTCTTATGAGGACTTCGGCGGGCTGGATGTGCATTGCGTGAGCGCGGACAGCACAAACGACCATCTGGACGCGGCCTATGAGCCGCTGAATCACAATGCGGACGATTTCGAGGCACAACTTACGCCCTTTATTCAGCAGATTTGCAAGCTGGCTGGGTTGGGCGACGTGTCCCCGATTTTTACCCGCAGCAAAATCACAAGCACAAAAGAGCAAGTTGACATGGTGCTTTCTGAGGCTGCCATCATCGGAAAGGACATGGCCATTGACCTGCTGCCCAACCTGACCCCGGAACAAAAGGAGCGGGCTAAGGCGGCGCTGATGGCTGAGAGCGCAGCACGGGAGACCGTGGGCGAGGGGGAGGGAGACGGTGATGAAACGTGATTTCTGACCGTGACCGCATCTCTACCCGCCAGCTGAACCGCCTACGCCGCCGCATTTTGCGGGTGTACGGCAATGCCCGCCGGGAGATGCAGGAGCAGCTGACCGAGTTTCTGGCAAAGTACAAAGCGCTGGACGAGCGCAAGCGGGCGCAGCTGGACGCAGGCGAGATCACCGAGGACGAACTACCGCATCTGGCTGCAAAATCAGGTCTTTCAGTCCGATTTGATGCACTCAAAGCTGGACGGCATCACCCAGACCTGCACCACAGCCCAGGAGACGGCCTACAAGCTGGCCCGGAACGAGCAATACAATATCTTTTCCTTTGGCGCAAACTGGGCTTTCTACGAGCTGGAACAGGCCGCAGGAGTGACGTTCGGGTTGACCCTGTACAACACCGAAGCGGTCAAGCTCCTGCTGAAGGAGAACCCCCGCATGGTGCCAAACAAGCGCATCAAGAGCGAGAGCAACCGCACCTATGACGCCCGGGTGTTCAACTGCTACGTCATGCAGGGCATCGTGCAAGGCAAGAGCGTCCACGACATCGCCGTGCAGGCCGTAAACGGCATGGCTGACACGGAAATACACTGGGCCATGAACAACGCCATCACAGCCCTTACCAGCGCCCAGAATGCCGGGGCTTTGCAGCAGATGCGCAACGCCCAGGCTTTGGGCATCGAGGTCAAAAAGCGCTGGAACTCCACCCACGACTACCGCACCCGTGAAATGCACCGCCTGCTTGACCAGCAGACAGCAGAGCTTGACGAGCCGTTCAAGGTCATGGGATACGAGATTCAGCGCCCCGGCGACCCCAACGCAGCCCCCGGAGATGGTTTACCACTGCCGCTGTGTGCTGTCCTCTGCTCTGGGCAGGGTATCCCCGGCCAGAACGCACGGCTAAATCGACAACGTGCCTGTGGTCGAGGACAGTGGCAAGGTGGACGAAAAAGGCAGGCCTAGTCATGGTGCGGGTCAAAAAAACCACCACCGTCATGGACTACACCGAGTGGTATAAATCCAAGGGCGGCACAGAAGCCGAGCAAATGTGGTGGGAGGAAGAGAGAAAACGGAGAAAGGAGAGCGCAAAGCATGAAAAATAAGAAGTTTGGGATTGTCGTAATCAACGATGACTTTTTCTTGAACTTTTGCCGTGATTTTAAGCCCCCGTGCGGTTACATTAAGCCAAAACACGTGCGGCCTTCCTACGGAAATGGCGCAAAGCCGCATGGAGCACACAAACGCCTTATTAGGACAATGGAAGGATTCAGAAAATGAATGTCTTAATGTCAAATGCCGATTATGCGCTGTGGCTTATGGATGCGCTCAAGCTGATTGAAGAAGAGAAGGTCAAAAAACTTGCAGTAGTAGGCATTACTGCCAAAGGTGAGGTCATGACCGGTTATTATCACATGGAAATGTCCGATAAAGCTCTTGTTTCTGCTCATATGCAGGCTGACGCTGTACTGGATTCGGTTTGTTCCAACGGAGAGCTGATCCAAAGACGTTGGGCGGAGCAGGAGGAAGAAGGGGAAGATGCCGATGAAATTTGAATACGATATCAAATTCACCGACAACACCCCGCAGCTGCATGAGGCGCTGGACTCGTGGGCGGAGCGGGTGCTGACCATCTGGGGCATGAAGGTGCAGGACTACGCCCGGCTGCTTGTGCCTACTGGCACGGCAGACAGCACGGGCATTGAGGGCTACGTGGGCGGCGCGCTCAAGCAGAGCCTGACCTACGCCGTAGACCTCGCAAAAAAGACCGTGACCATCGGCAGCAACCTGTTTTACAGCGTTTATGTGGAGCTTGGCACGGGCATCTTTGCCGAGAAGGGCAACGGACGCAAAACGCCGTGGGTCTGGAAAGACTTCAACGGCAAGTGGCACTTTACCCGGGGGCATGGCGCCCCGCCCGTTTCTTCGCCCGGCGGTGGAAGATCACATTGACGAGCTGAGAGAGATCGCGGTGGAGGAAGGAAACAAGGAGGTTTAAGGATGAAAAAGCTTGAAAGCTTGAGCGCGCAGCTTGAAGCTGCTGTGAAAATGCAGGCAAACGCAGAAAGGCTTTATCATGAGTCTGCCGAAAAAATTGAAAAACTCAAAATGCAGATGCTTGAGGTGAAGGAAAAGAACAGACCCAAGGCTGCAAAAGTCGAAGAGTTGTTTGCGGCTGGTGTTCAGGCACGCAAAGCGCTTCAGGAGATGTGTGATAACGCATACGGCGAGGGTAAAGCCAAAATTTCTGTTTTGGTTTATGTTCCGGCCGAAGCGCAGGACTATCTGACAGACACAGACTGTGAATTTTCGCTCTAAAACTAAATACTCAGCGGTTGGCGCACAGCGTCGGCCGCTTTTTTATGCCGCTTTAGCTCAGGTTGGCAGAGCACCGGATTTGTAATCCGGGGGCCGTGGGTTCAAGCCCCACAAGCGGCACCACACCGGCAGCACGTCCGGCAAATAAACCTTATTGCCAAGCATGGCAGCCCGAGCAAGGGCAGAAAGGACTATCACATGGCACTCAAAAGAGCTGACATCCGCACGATTCTGGAGAACCCCGAAACCTCCAACGATGACAAGGCCAAGGCCATTCTGGACGCCCTGCACAAGGAGACGGACGAGCTCAAGGACCAGCTGGATGCAGAAAAAACAGCCCGCACACAGGCCGAGAAAGACCGGGACGCAGCCAATGGCGACAAGCAGGCCGCTGAAAAGGCGCTGACCGACTACAAGGCCCAGCAGACCCAGAAGGACACCCGGGCCACGAAAGCAGCGGCATACAAGCAGCTGCTGAAGGACAATGGCGTGCTGGAAAAGCACTTTGACCGCGTTGTAAAAATGACCGGCGCGGACATCGATGCTTTGGAGCTGGACGAGAACGGCAAGGTCAAGGACGCAAAGAAGTTCATGAACAGCCAGAAAGACGTATGGGGCGACTTTGTGGCTACAACCAAGACCACCGGCGCAAAGGTGGACACCCCGCCCACCAATACCGGCTCCAAAATGACCAAAGACCAAATTTTTGCAATCAAGGACGCTGGCGAACGCCAGGCCGCGATTGCTGCAAATGCCGACCTTTTCACGGGCGGCGGAAAGGAATAACACATGGCAGCAAAAGAAAACCTTATCGTAACTACCGACATTACAGTCAATCCCCGAGAAATCGACTTCGTCACCCGCTTCCAGCGCAACTGGCAGCATCTGCGCGACATCATGGGCATCATGCGCCCCATCCGGATGCAGCCCGGCACTACCCTCAAGAGCAAGTACGCCGAGGGTACGCTTCAGAGCGGCACCGTTGCTGAGGGCGAGGAAATCCCCTACAGCAAGTTCACCGTCAAAGAAAAGACCTATGCTGACATTACTGTCGAAAAGTTCGCCAAAGCCGTCTCTCTGGAAGCCATCAAGAAGTACGGCTACGATGTCGCTGTTCAGAAGACCGATGACGAGTTCCTGTACCAGCTGACCGCAAACGTCACCGACCGCTTCTACAAGTACCTGAACACCGGCACCCTGAAAGGCACCCCCAAGACCTTCCAGATGGCTCTGGCGATGGCCAAGGGCAGCGTTGAGGACAAGTTCAAGAACATGCACCGCACCGTCACCGGCGTCGTGGGCTTCGCCAACATTCTGGATGTGTACGAGTACCTGGGCGCGGCCAACATCACTGTCCAGAACCAGTTCGGCTTCCAGTACATCAAGGACTTCATGGGTTACAACACCATCTTCCTGCTTTCCAGCGGCGAAATCGCGCGTGGAAAGGTCATCGCAACCCCGGTGGACAACATCGTCCTGTACTATGTTGACCCCGCCGACAGCGACTTTTCCAAGGCCGGTCTGGTCTACACCACTGCGGGCGAGGCAAGCAACCTCATCGGCTTCCATACTCAGGGCAACTACCACACCGCAGTCTCTGAGAGCTTCGCCATCATGGGCATGACCCTGTTCGCTGAGTACCTGGACGGCATCTCTGTCCAGACCATTACCCCGGGTGAATCGGTCTGACCTGCAAGGGGGTGACTTTGCATGACCGTCCCTGAGCTGTGCGCACTGACGCACAATTTCCTTGACCGGGCAGACGACCCCATTGCCGGGGAGTTTGCTTTTGAGCCGGATACCGTTCCCCCCGGGGTAGTCCCGGGGCAGTATTTCCTCGTGTGCGGCTCTATCTTCAACGATGGCGTGCACAAGGCCGGGGACGGCGATCTGACCGCCGAGACCTTCACCGGGACGGTGCAGCCCATGCGCGTGCCGCCTGCTTTTGCGGCGCTGGCTGAAAAAATCGATGCATACGATAAGGCGCTGCCCGCCGGCGGCGTGTATGTGTCCCAGTCCTTCGGCGGCTGGTCCGGCACGATGGCTACAGACGCGGACGGTCTTCCCGCGGACGGCAAGACCAAATTCCGGGCCGAAATCAACCAGTGGAGGAAGATGTGACATGGTCAATTCGTTCACTGCATCCACCGTGATGCAGAGCTTCACCAAAAAATACCGTTTTCAGACCCGCAGCTATGAGCCGGACGGCGTCGGCGGCTTTGTGTCCGGCTGGACGGACGGCCCGGAATTTGAGACCGTAGAGCGCCACGATACCACCGTGGAGGCTCAGGTTGCAGAGCAGGCGGCTACAGCGTCCACCTATACGCTGCTGGTCAACACCGGTGTGCCTCTGGCTTTCCCGGACTACATCAAGCGGGTGAGTGACGGGCAGACCTTTCAGGTGACGAGTGCAGCCGATGAGGGCGGCGCTCCGAAAGAATCCGGCATGGGCCTGCGGGCCGTGAAGTGCAAAAAGGCGGTGCTGCCGTAATGGGGCCGTCTGAGAGCATCAATCGGGCGCTGAACGCTTTTTTCAACGGCTTTGGCATCCCGGGCTACCTGGAAGATAACATCCCTCCCGGCGCAGAACTGCCGTATCTGACCTATCAGCCGACAATTCCCGGCGGCTGGAATGAGTCCGGCACCTTTCACGCCCGGCTTTGGTACCCGAGTGCCAAAGGCCGGACGCCTATTTTACAGACCGAAGACAAGATAAGCGCAGCCCTTGCAGATGGCCTGACCATCGAATGCGGGGACGGCGCTATTCTTTTGCGCAAAGGCAGCCCGTGGGCGCAGCCGCTCGACAACCCGCCCGAGGGCTATCTGTGCGAATACCTCAATTTTGAGCTTACACGGCTTATCCCGTGAGAAAGGATCCTTTATGCCCGAAACTCTGGCAAAAAAGTTCGCGGTCAATGTGCTGACCCCGGATGCGTTCAAGAGCATCCCGAAAGGTTCCGGCAATCTGCTTTCCACATTCGACCTTTCCACTCCAAAAATCGACAGCACCAATGTCGTGTGCGCCACGCAGGGCGGCGTGACCATCTCCTACAGCAACAGCATGGAGGATACGCTTGCAGACATCGACAACGCGCCCACCAACACCAAGCAGGGCAATGAGGTCACCGGAACCACCGCCACCATCGCCTTTACCACTCCCAACGCAAGCCCTGACGTGCTCAAGCTGGCTATCGGCACGGCTGACATCGACGCGGACGACCCCACTCATGTGGTCCCCCGCATCGAGGCTGCCCTGAAGGACTACAGGGAGCTGTACTGGGTTGGCCCTATGATCGGCGGCGGCTTTCTGGTTTGCAAAATTTTCAACGCCCTTTCTTCCGGCGGCCTGAGCCTCAAGACGGCTCACCGCGGCGGCGGCTCCATGCAGATCACCCTCACCGGCTACGCTGACCTGGAAAACCCCACTCGGGCCCCCATGGAATTTTACTCGATCGTCAAGGCCCCGACCGGGGACTAAGGAGGACATATGCGCAACATCATCGATCTCGACGGCACCGAATACCTCAAGCGCACCTATGAGTGCGCGCAGGCTTATAAAAAGTACGTGGCAGACTCCGGCGTGATGGACATTCTGGGCCGCGAGCCGGAGCTGACCGGCACGGAAACGGACGCAGAGCGGCTGGAAAAGCGCCGGGCGCAGGCTAACAAAAACGCTGTGGACATGACCAAGCTGCTCTACACGGACAAGGCAGACCTCACCCTCGGCATCCTGCCCCTGTTCGTGGTGCTGGACAAGGGCGAGAAGCAGCCTCCCACCCGGGTGCTGGCCTCTGCCATGAGCCGGGCGCTCCGGGACGTGGACTTCATGGATTTTTTTCAGTCCTTGATGTGATCGGCGCGGACGGCTACCGGCGGCTGGTATCCACCATCCGGCTGGATATGCTCCGGCTGCTGGGCAAGCCGTACATCATGGAGCATATCCGCGCCGAGGTGCGCAGGCATCAGGAGGCACAGCTTTTCCGGGACTATGTGGCCGACGCCATCGGGCAGTATCTCGGCATCCAGCCCCTTTACTCCGGGCTTGCATCCAGGCATTTCCCCCTGCTGCACACCAAGGAAGACACCCGCACGGCGGAGCAGATCACCGCCGAAAACGCAAAGGCCCTGGCAGAGCTGTGCGGAGGAGGTGAAACGCCCTGAATATCTTTAATCTGGAGGCGACTCTGTCGCTGGATGATTCTGCTTACCGGCAGAGCATCCAAAACGTGCAGAACAGCACCAAAAGGGCTGTCACGGAGCTGGGCTCCGAGTACAGCAAAGCGGCGCAGAAAGTTGCCGAACTGACAAAGCGGTACAACGAATCGGCTGAAAAGACCGGGCGCACCTCTGCGCAGACCAAGGAGCTGAAAGCTGCTCTGGCCTCTGCCCGAGCCGAACTGAAAGAGACCACCTCGGCCCTGAAATCAGCGAACATCGGCATGACGGAGTTTGGCGGTTCATCTGAGACCGCCAGCGGCTCCCTCACCGGAGCCATCACCAAAGCCAACCTGCTTACCGGGGTCATCTCCAAAGTAAGCTCCATGGCCCTGTCTGCGGCCAAGGATTTTATCCAGACCGGCATCCGGTATAACGCCCAGCTGGAAAGCTATACCACCGGCTTTACCAACATGCTGGGCAGCGCTGAGGCGGCTAAAGCGGCCATGGACGCCATTCAGGAGGACGCCGCCCGCACCCCATTTGATGTGGCGAGCCTGACACAGGCCAATCAGCTGCTCATCAGCGCCGGTGAAAACGCGGGCTATTCCCGCAAGGTCATCATGGCGCTGGGCGACGCTGTTTCGGCTACAGGCGGCGGCAATGCAGAGCTGTCCCGCATGTCAGCAAACTTGCAGCAGATCGCCAACGTGGGCAAGGCGTCCGCTATCGACATCAAGCAGTTTGCCTATGCGGGCATCAATATCTATCAGGTTTTGGCCGACTACACCGGAAAATCGGTGCAGGAAGTCCAGAAGATGACCATCAGCTATGATTTGCTGTCGCAGGCCCTGATCGCGGCCAGCGAGGAGGGCGGACGATATTACAACGCCATGGACACCCAAAGCCAGACCATGAATGGCCGGGTATCCACGTTGAAGGATAACGTGAGCCAGCTGGCGGGTCTTATGACGAGTGATCTGAGCAGCGGAATCGGCGTGGTCATCGGCAACCTGAACGATATGGTGGTGGCTGCGCAGGACGCTTACAAAAAGGATGGGTGGAAAGGTCTCGGCGAAGCGATTCTCGGCCTGGACAACCCGATCAGCACCATCATCAGCAGTTTTGGCAGGCTGAGTTCGGCGGCTGTAAACGCTCTGGATAGAGCCAGTTACGCCTTGAACAAGGCCCTTGGCAAAAACGCCTACGCTGATTATGACAGCTACGAGGACTATCGCACATCAACGGATCAGCAGAACTCCCGCGACCGCCGCAGGCAGGCAGCGCTAAATGGCGTTGGCATCAGCAACAAGAGCTGGACTGAGCGGCAGGCTGAGCTTGCTGCTGCCGCTGGCACCGGTGGCAGCTCCATCCCCACTGGCGGCAGCAGCGGGAGCTCCTCCGGCGGCAAGCCTGGCTCAAAGTCCACCACCGAAACGGTCATTTCGTCCATCTCCAGAACGGCTACGACTACCGCTCAGAATGCCCTCGGTACCGTGACCACCAGCATCCAGACTCTCACCGAAAAGGTCAAGGACAGCGCGGGCAGCATCAAAGACCGAATCACCGAGACCACCACCGAGACCGGCAAGGAGATGGTCGATGGCATCGAGACCACCTATAAACAGGTGGAGACCAAGGTCAACGGCGTGGTGACCAAAACCACAAAGACGTACGACGATATGTCGAAAACGTTGGCGGCCACCCTGACCCGCACCGCAAGCAAGGTAGAGGGCGGCGTGACCACGGCAATCCAGGAGGTCACCAAAAAATACGCCGACGGCAGCGAGCACATCGAAAAGACCGAGACCATCACCGAAGAAAACATCGTCGATGGAGTGGCCCGGACCACCAAGACCATCAACACCTATATCGACGGTGTGCTCCAGAACACCAAGACCGACACCGAAGAGGCCGAGAAAAGCATTCAGGCTTCGCTTTCCCGCACCGAAAAGTATCTCTCTGAGATCCAGGGACAGTCTGACAAGGGCATTTTCGGGCTGGTGAAGTCTCTCTTTACCGACATCAAGAACAAAGACGGCAAGGCCATCGCCGGGGACGTGGTAAAGGTCATTTTCGGACAGGTGACGCAAGAGCAGCGCAACACCGTCCTGAAATGGGCAGACGATGCAATGACCGCCATCAACGAGCACTACGCGCAGGGCGGCATTCAGGGGGCGCTGCAGAGCATTGCGGACCTCTTCAGCAACGGCATCACCCCGGCGGTCAACGGCTCCACGAAAGAGGTGCAGAGCTTTGCTGCCGCCATGAAGGGTCTTTCCGGCACCGGCGGCTCCGGCGGAATCGTCAGCAGCATCCTCAAGCTGTTCGGCGGCGGTACGAAGGCTGCGGCGGCTGCCGGTGAGGCCGGGGCCGGGCAGGCCATTGCGTCCGCGGCGGGCGGAGCGGCCTCCTTCTTCCCGGAGTGCCTTGCCGTTCTGGCTGTCATTGCAGAGGGCGTTATAGGCTTCAAGATGGGCCAGAACGCCCGCGCCCGCGAGGATTCCGGCGAAGAGCGCTCTCTGGGAAGCAAGCTCCTCTCCGGCGCGCTTCTGGCGGCCACCGGCCCCATCGGCTGGATCAGCTACTTTTTCGGCAAAAAGTTTGGCAAAAAGTCCTCGTCTTCGTCTGCTGCAGCAGAAAGCGCTTCGTCTGGTGCCATGAGCTATCTGGACATTCAGGATGCCTACTGGTACGGCAATGAGCGGGCTTTTGCGGGCTACGACTACCGCAGCGACCCCTTTACCTACAACCCCAACAACAATTCCGTTCCCAAGTATCAGGCGGAGATACAGGCTCAGCTTGCAAAGCTGAGCACCGTAGTGGAGCAGTATCTGCCCGACGTGGCAAATCAGCAGATCGTGCTGGACGACGGTACCATTGTAGGCGCTCTCGCCCCCGGCATGAACGACCAGCTGGGTCATATCCAGATGCTTGCAGAAAGGGGGAACTGAGATGTACGAGATTTTTGCGTATCCCTACGGCGACCCCGAAAACAAGCTGACCGTCTATCAGCCGGGAAACCGGCAGGCTGTGGTGCTGTCGCCCAAGCTTACCCGCGAGGTGAGCAAGGGCGGCAGCCTTACTTTTACCATGCTGCGCACCCACCCCTGCTACGAATCCATGCAGAAGATGTCTACCGCTGTGGCGGTGCATCAGGACGGCAAGGAGATATGGCGGGGCCGGGTCCTCAGCCACGAAGCCGACTGGCTCAACCGCCGGGTCATCTACTGCGAGGGAGCCCTCAGCTACTTCAATGACAGCTGCATCACTCCCTTCAACTATGAGGGCAAGCTGAGGGATTTTCTGGAATACCTCATCAAGGCCCACAACTCCCAGATCTCCGGCGGCGACGGCTACGAGGAACAGACCAGCTACGACAAAATGAAAAAGTTTGAGCTGGGCAAGGTGACTGCCGCCCTCGGCGACCTTGTGGTGAGCTACGGCGACCGCAACCAGTACGGCGTGGGCGAGGACTACGGCAGCACATGGGACATCATCAGCAAAATGGTGCTCAAGACCTACGGCGGCTACGCTTACTGCACCTATAACTCCACCACCGGCATGAACGTGCTCAACTACTGCGACCAGGCATACGAGGCTGACCGGCAGACCGCCCAGAACATCGAATATGGCGTGAATCTGCTGGATTTCACCGAAAAGACCGACACCAACGACCTTTTCACCCGCATCTGGCCGATGGGCAACAAGCACACGGTCGAAGAGACCAAGACCCAGTGGAAGTACAAATTCCTCTGGTTCAAGTGGGGCTCGACTACTGTGACGACCGGCACCCACGAAGAGCGCTACGGCATCAACGGCACGAGCCAGAGCGCCGTTGACAAGTACCTCCCGAAAAAAGGCTACAGCTGGAATCGGGAATACGGGTGGATACAGAACGACGAGGCCGTGAAAAAGTTTGGTGTGGTCTCCAAGATCAGGGAGTTTGACACGGACAGCAGCGACGCCACCTTTGCCGCCGCGGTGCAGGACCTGGAAAAGAACGACCTCATGACCATGAGCTATGAGGTCAAGGCCGTTGACCTTGTGGATGCGGGCTATGATACCGAGCGGCTGACCTTTGCCAGCTTTGCCCATATCATCAGCAAGCCCCACAGCATCGACGTGATCATGCTCTGCACCAAGCTTGTGGAGCCGCTCGACCACCCGGAAAAGAAGGAGTACACCTTTGGCATGACCCGGCGCACTCTCACTGACCGGGCCGTGGCAAATCTGGGCGTGACCAACGAGCTCTCCGAAAAGACGGCATCCACCAGCCGGTATGCAGGCGCAACGCAGATGGACACCACACAGGCGGGCAAGACGGCCAGCGATTTCATCGACTACGCCCCCGCCTCCGGCATGACCGTCGGCCATGCCAGCATCACGGCCAACATCCATTTCGGGACGGATGGCCTGACCTTCTCCGGCGTGAAAAACGGCACCGAGCTGCAAAGCTGGTCTGGCTCCACCTTTGCGGCCCAGACCACGAGCACAGACCTCTCCGGCTATGCGGCGGTGCTGCTCACCTACGACGGCGACGCCGCAGCGTGGGCTGCCGCCGGGGGCAGCGGCCGGGCCTTTGCGGTGCTGCCGGTGAACGGCAAGACCTACTCCATCCTCTTCCCCGGCGCTCTGGCCCAGCGACGGGACGTCACGGCGTCCAAAAGCGGCGTGACCTTTGGCAGCGGATACCGACAGACGGCGGCAGGCGCATGGGTGCAGGATGATACGGCCTGCCGCCCGGAGGCGCTGCAGGGCTTTATGTAAAGGAGCGTGATTTTTATGGGCAAGCTCATGGGAGCAAAAATCGGCTCTCTGCACACCTTGGATGACCTCGGCCTTTATCTGTTGGTGGGCAGCCCGCTCATCTCCAACGCAGAGCCGGACAAAAAGCTTGTGCAGGTGCCGGGCGGCGATTTCCTGCTCGACCTCACCCGGGCTGTGGACGGCAAAGTACACTACCTCCAGCGCACCATCCGGCTTGACCTCAAATGTAAGGCTCCGCCGGATGAGCGCCGCAAGGTGCAGAGCGCCCTCGAAAACGCCTTGCAGGGGCAGTGGCTGCGCTGCGTACTGGACGAAGACCCGGCCAACTTCTGGATGGGCCTGTGGATAGTGTCGCCCCAGAGCAGAGACCGGCATACCGGCACATTTTCCATCACCGGCACCTGCAATCCCTACAAGTACAATGCCACCGCCTACGCGGGCGCAGACTGGCTGTGGGACGATTTTTATTTTGATGAGGACGTCATCTATGACGAGCCTACGGAGGTAAAGAGCCTGTGAACAAAACTTTCGAAGAAAACATCAATGACGTCCGCACGGCAAAGCGGGGCGTCGAGGTGCGGGAGGCTATGGCTGAGAGCCTTGAGTATGTGGAGGGCTTTGCCTCCACCGCCACCCAAAAGGCAGAAGAGGCCGCAGCCAGCGCCGGAGCTGCCGCCGCTGCCAAGAATGCAGCCGCTGCCTCTTCCCGGACCGCAGAGCAGCAGGCGGGCATTGCCACGCAGCAGGCCGAGACTGCCGCACAGCAGGCCGAAGCCGCCGAAAGCTCCAAAGCAGCCGCTGCGGAGTCTGCCAAGCGGGCAGAGCAGTTTGCCAAGGAGACTGAGGGCCGCGTCACCACCGACCCCACCCTGACCGTCAAGGGCGCTCCCGCAGACGCCAAAGCCACCGGCGACCGCATCAACGCCATCAAAATCGAGACCGATAAGACCCTCACCATCTCCGGCGCTGCGGCGGACGCTGCGGCGGTGGGCGGCATCGTGCTGCCCCGGGTGGTGGTGCAGACCGAGGCGGGCAGCAACGTCGTCCTCTCGGACGGAGAGAAGAGCGTGAACGGCGTGGCTGCGGACGGCAGCTTTTCTGCGGCCCTGCCCCACGACGGAGAGTGGACTGTCACCGCCACGCTCGGCACCGGCGCGGCCACGGAGACGGTGCAGGCGGAGTATTGCCGCACCAAGACCCTGACCCTGACCTACTACACCCTGACCGTGACGGTCAAGGCGGGCAGTGCCGTCACCGCCCGGTGCAAAGACAAGACCGTCTCCGGCACGGTGCCGGAGAGCGGGAGCATCAAGCTGTATCTGCCCGTCGCTGGCACATGGACCGTGACGGCCACGCTGGGCGGTGAGACCACCGAGGGCAGCGTGGAGGTGAGCGAGTACAGGGATTATCCCCTTGAGCTTGCATACGTCCACATCTACGGCGCAAGCTGGGACGGCACCAGCACCACCAAGTGGAGCCGCACCGACGAGGCGGCAGAGTTTACTGACCCGGTGCCGTATGTCGCGGGGGCAAGCAGCTATGGCAGTCCCTTTGACACCCTGCAGCCCTGGGCGGGCATGGTAAAGAGCGAGCGCACCGGCGGCACGATGGTCAGCATCCCCAAATTCTGGTATAAGCTGGAGCAAAATGGCGCTGGCATGACCATCCAGATCGCCGACCGCGCGGTGGAGGGCTACAGCGTCAGCCCTGCCCACATGGACAGAGGCGACGGTCACGGTGAGCGGGACGTGGTGTACATCGGCAGATACCACTGCAACGGCACCTATAAGAGCGGCACCGGCAGCCCCAGGGTGAACATGACCCGCTCTTCGGCCCGCTCAGGCATCCACAATCTCGGCTCGACCATCTGGCAGAGCGATTTTACAATGCGGTTTACGCTCTGGCTGCTGTACATCGTCGAGTTCGCCGACTGGAACAGTCAGGCGAAAATCGGCTATGGATGCAGTCCGAACAGCAACACCTTCGCAATGGGCTACACCGACTCGATGCCCTACCACACCGGCACCGATCAGAGCAGCCGGGCCACCTACGGCGGCACGCAGTACCGCAACATCGAGGGCCTGTGGGATAACGTGTTGGACTGGTGCGATGGCTGCTACAACAACGGCAACGGCCTGAACATCATCTTGAATCCCTCCGAGTTCAGCGACAGCAGCAATGGCACGGCGGTCGGCGTTCCGTCCAATGGCTGGCCGTCCGCATTCAAGGTCAAGACAAACGGCGGCTTCCCGATGTTTATCCCCACATCCGCGTCCGGTAATGACGCAACGTACTCGTGCGATGACTGGTACTTCAGCTCGTCGAGCCCCTGCCTCTTCGTCGGTGGTTACTATAGCCACAACTCCGGCTATGGTTTGTTCTATGTCAACTACTACGCCGCGTCGAGCTATTACGGGAACGTCGGCTGCCGCCTCCAGGAACTCCCCAACGGGGGAGTCTGAGGGGGCCGCAGCCCCCGCAGATAACCGCGCCGTAAGGCGCTGAACTTTATATGGGACTGTCTGTGCATTGCCGGTGTCTTTTTGTTCTCAGGCCTCGTGCGATAACTGGAACTTCAGCTCGTCGAACCCCTGCCTCTACGTCGGTGGTAACTATAGCCACAACTCCAACTATGGTTTGTTCTATGTCAACTACAACGCCGCGTCGAGCTATAACGGGAACATCGGCTGCCGCTTCCTTTTTGATATTTCCAACCTCACACATTCTTGGCACAGACAGCCGCACACCCCACGGTGAAGATAGGCATTTTGGGAGCGGGCTAGTACACCCCGCAAGGGGCGCTGGAACGTCCGTACAGCTAAAAGGAGGGGATCCCATGAAGAGAGCTGGAAAGCTCTTTGATACGTTAATCTCAGATGATAATCTGCTACGCGCCATCGACGAAGTGAACCGCACCCACCACTGGAATCGAGGCCACAAGCCCAACACCTGCACGGCGTGGGTGGAAGAGACCAAGCCGCAACGGGTGGAAGACCTGCGGCGAATACTCGTCGGCGGCTTTGAGCCGAAAAAGCCTCATGTCAGCCAGCGGTGGGATGCGAACGCCCGGAAATGGCGCACCATCAGCGAACCGGCCCAGTGGCCCGACCAGTATGTCCACCACGCCCTCATCCAGGTGTTACAGCCCAGGATGATGCAGGGAATGGATTTTTACTGCTGCGGCTCCATCCGGGAGCGCGGGCCGCACCGGGAAAAGAACGCCATCCAGCGATGGATGAAGTACGACCGCAAGGGGACGAAGTACGAGTTTTGCGGTGACATCCGCCACTTTTACGACAGCCTGACCCCGGAAGTCGTCACGGCCCGGATGCGGCAGCTCTTCAAGGACCGCCGCGTCCTCGACCTCATCCAGCACATCATCCGGGACGGCGTAAAGCTGGGGACGTACACCTCCCAGTGGTTTGCCAACGCCGTCTTGCAGCCCCTCGACCAGCTCATCCGGGAGAGCGGCTATTGCAAGCATTACGCCCGGTACATGGACAACGTGACGGCATTCGGCCCCAACAAGCGCAAGCTGCGCAAACTCCGCATCCTTGTGGAGAGCTGGCTGAACGCCCACGATCTGAAGCTCAAGGGGGACTGGCAGGTGTTCCCGGTGGCAAAGAGACAGCCGAAGACGCCCCTTGACCCGCCCCGGTGCGGCTTTGCACGGGCGAAAGGGCGGCTGCCGGACGCTGTGGGCTACCGATACGGGAGAGGGTACACCATCCCCCGCAAGCGGAATCTGCTGCACATCAAGCGGGCGCTGGCGCGGTATCGCAAGCGCAGGCGGCAGGGGAAGCCCATCGCACCCAGAGCGGCGGCAAGCCTGCTCTCGCGCCTCGGGCAGCTCCGGCGCTGCAACAATTATCATCTCTATCAATGGCTGTTTCGGGGAGAGCGGGTCGTCCGCGACCTGAAGCACGTCGTCCGCAATCAGCGGAGAAAGGAGAATCTGACGTGGACTATGTTTTTGGCACAAAGGGCGGCACTGAAGTCCTCAAGACCATCGGCGACGCTCACACCAGCCTGACCGGCTATCACCAGCTCGAGCGGGAGTATCCCGACCAGACCATCACCGACAGTTTCCGGGTCGTCCGCAAGCTGCGCAGCGCGGAGGATGCGGAGGGGCGCTGCTATGACTGGTACGAGATCGACCGCCACTACCGGATGACCGACAAGACCGGCCCTCTGGCAGAGCAGGCGGCGAAGACCGCCGCAGAGATGGAAGACGCCCTGTGTGAGCAGGACGCGGCGACCGA
>CYGL01000250.1_pt1 | contig 26423 bp, 52 predicted proteins | sample 485531 | NCBI WGS metagenome assembly CYGL01 (sample SAMEA3497897, study PRJEB9818) | human gut metagenome | reverse complement strand
TTTGATACACAATGTTGGTACATAGTACACTATACATTAATCCCATTTCTATAGCCTCGCCAATAATTATCAATACATAAATCTAGTACAAAAAGAAATATATCTGTAAACTCATAATGATTAGTCATATCAGCCAAGTCAATAATTTCATTGGTAGTAATGTATTCATGATTGCCAAACAAACAAGATAAATTGTCTGTTGCTGTTGTTTTACTCATATCGTCCAATAAATATGAGTTTGTGGTGTTATCATATTCTAAATCTAAGTTAACAACCACCTGTTGTGGAAGATACAACTCGTCATCGATAATTATAAAACCTTGATTATAATCTTCAATACATTCTTTAACATGATTGATAAAGTCTTGAGAAAATAAATCTTTACAGTTAATTAATCTAATCATTTTATAGCACATCCTCGTCCCAATCATAATCATACCAATAATCATACCAATCATCATAACCATCATCAAAGCCTTTTTGATAAGATTCCTCCAACTCATTACAAATAACATTATATAATCCATCTAATCCATGAAGATTAATAATAGAAATCATAGTTTCTTTTGTCATATAATACCTCTACAATTCATTTAAACGCTCTCTAAGCCATGTTTTGTATTAATAGCTTATAGTTTTACCTTTAATGTAAGTTTTATACTGTAATGTATGTACATATTACCAAATATGAGCGAGGAAAGCCACATCCCATATAATTATTATAATATAATAGCAGTAGTAAAACGTCTAATATATAAAAGTCATACTTAATATTAAGGAACAGCAATGTACTCGTATTCATTTTTTTTTGCTGTTATTATTTTCAAATGTATCCTGCACAGAATTTTTTTTCAAACTTTTTTATATATAGCTCTCTATACTATTTGTTGTTATAATAAAAGTTTTAATATTTTTTTTGTGTAAGTATATAAGTATAATAAGACTAGATAAAATCTACATTTTTTTGTACTCACACATGCATAATGCACAATTTATTTTTCTTGTGTAACCATCTTTATCTATATCTATCAATCTACTATATCTAAATATATCGATATACCAAGATTTTATCATTTACACGGACAGGTATTTAATAAACAAAGTGTGGTACTAAGTGAACATTTTTAATTTGTCAAGTCAAATACCACACTTTATAAATATTAATAAGTCCTAAAAATCTAACTTATTTAGTTTACATATATTTTTAAGACATTTTCCTTGCGTGTCAATGTCATTCGGTATAAAGACTCTAACCCTTTTGCCATCATCATTTGTAACTTGTGACACCTTAACTTTACAAATATCTGAAATATGGTCTTGAAATTTCCCCTTGCCTACTTTTTTACTATTGGTATTCTCGGATACATACCATTTATATTTACCATATAATTCTTCTACAGTATGATAAAAAACAGTGTCATCATAATCATTTAACCATTGTCTAACAGTGTCTAATTCTGTAACATATTTTTCAGTCGCTTGTCTGCTACGCTCGGAAATGTTAAAATTACCACGTTCTTTTAGGCGTTTAAGTCCCTCAATGGCAAGGAACAGCAAACGTTCGGCGTTCTCTTCTGTTAACCATTTACGATGAAAGTTTAAATCGCGTTTTTCTGTACTCAAATCATACTCGAATTGGATAGGCAACAAACGCCTATTAACTGCCTTAATACATGACGTATCCATTTTAGTTAGACCATTATTACAATAAATGAACTTACAGTTATAGTCTGATATTTCATGTTGTTTTACATATTTATCTTCTACAATCGTCGGGTTATTAGACAATACCTCCTTAAATATCGTGGCGTCCTTAATATAATCGCTCGTCATTTCATGAGCATATACAAACATATTAGATGCAATTACCTGTAAGCCATTTTTTGCGAACAGCTTTTTAAATGGTAACGCTGTACAACAACCATTAAATGTATATGTAACTAAATCTAAAATACTAGACTTACCATTATTCCCATCCCCATTAAACGTCAAGGCTTTTTCTAGTTTCATATCGCGGTGTAAGATATATCCGATGTATTCGTAAAATGTACTCACATCATCATTATTATTACACAATAGCTTATTCACAATCTCATCAACCATGTTTGCCTTATTTGCATTTACTGGATAGTCAAATTGCAATTTCTGCAACAATACTACACTACTTCTAAATGGCTCAATTTCAAATGTATCACAATTAAATAAGCAGTTTTTAAATGCTACATATGAACCAACGTTTACTCGTCCATCATATTCATCTAAGTTATCCATAATATTCAACAACACGTCTTTTTTAAATCTATCTGTCATGTTTTCAGTAACATAACCCCGTGCTATATCTTGACGCAACCTTTTTGTAAATGGCTTATATATACCTTCATTAAAGTAATATAACTCATTGTTATGTTTAATGAGTTTATATGTACTCATAAAGTACTGGCAAGCGTCCTGTAATTCATTTTTACTCATGCTACACCTCAACTCCTACAATATTGTCAGTGTTAGTACAAAACAATTTTGTCATATTATAGTAAAACTCAATCATCGCGTTTCTATGTCGTGAGCACAATGCGAATACATTTGTACGAGATATATATTCGTCATCTGTTACTCTATCATAAAACTTGCCTACGCCGTATGTTGTGCTTGCAATTCTAATTGTATGTACATCGGATAATGTTATAATTTGTCCAGATTTTAAACATAATTTCATTTTCTAAATACACCTTTCTCAATAAACAATCCATATTCATTACAAATTTCATTAGCTATATTGTCAACCTCTTCAACCTCGAATAGTCTACAATATACCTTATATAATCGTTCGACTAATTTTACAGAATGGCCGACTACATCACCATACATAGAATAGTTTACAAAATCTTCAACCATGTTATGCCTCCTTCTCGAAAAAGCTTGCGTCAATTAAATTATTTTGTACTAACAATTTAATCAACTTATTTTTATCTACGTTCTTGATTATATCACACATTTCAACGTCTGTATATTGCTTATTCATATATCGAATACTATCTAACACGAAAGGGATATTTATATTCACGCTGTCGCGAGGCTCAGCGAATACGTTTTCATTGACCCAGTTAATCATATCAATAATTTTCTGTGGGTCTCTTTCATACATCGCGTATACATTCGATAAATCCCTAAATGTATTGTGTCTACACATACCATGTTTCATTGACTGTAACTCACGAGGTTTACTAAAAGGAAACAGCAACCACGGCAATTCATCAGGTTCATCACAATCATAAATTACTGGTAGCGGTTCTCCATTAACAATAATTCTTTCATAACCCTTATTATTAGAACACTTATAATCAGCCCATATACCTGTTAATGTTTCTTTTCTATTACCATACGCTAGTTGCTCCATTGGCTTTTTAAAAATCGCATGAATACCATGCTCCGATTCTGTGATGTGGCAGTGTAAATTATGTGCACTCACAATATCAAAAAATAAATTTGCGTTTGTATCCTTATCATCAATATCAAACAATACATAATCATCAGCCAAATACGCCCCTACTTCTTGCCAATTAGTATTGATAACACGGCTTTTTCTCTTTGACACTGGTACTTTATTATTTAATTCCACATATGCTTTATAAAACTTGTACACGTGCATAACCCTCCATAGCGTCAACCATATCACGATATAATACGTCATAACGCTGTTCGTCTTCATCTGTTAGTACATTGATACTGGTTAAAATATTATAAGCTGTGTTCACAAAATTAATATCGTTTCTATCACCATTAAACCATACATACGCTAATTCTTTTAAGTTCATTATAAGTTCACCCCTACGCTTGTTGCCACACTATCATCTGTGCCTTTGACACTAAAAATTACATCATAATTCGGTCTATATGCTACACCATATGCGATTGAGGTCTTACCTTTATACGTCCCTGTACTAATCGCTAAGCTTAACTTTTTATCTTTGTTATAAGCCGGATATTCTAGGCTAGCTATTGCCATTGCTGTTGAGGTTGATTTACTTAATTGTGTACTCACATTATTAATCTGTTCATTCAATCGCTTAATCTCGTTTTTATTAGCTGTGTTCTGTTTACTTAAATACACAATAGACTGCTTATTATTTTCAATCTGAACAGTGTTATTATACACTTGCTCGTGAATAGGTGACTGAGCATTTACACCAATAGAACATAACACTAACATTGTACTCACAAATAATTTTTTCATTGTATCTTACCTCCTATGCCAAGAACACATCACGCATTTTACGAATATCTTCAACTTCTAAATCAGCTTTTACAGCGTCATCCCATACTTTACTAGCAACCATATTGGCAACGCCTGTATTTCTACCACAATCTAATAAGTGTTTTCTTACTGCTAAAAATAAATCTTCTAATACTTGTTGTTTAGTCATTTTAATAACCTCCTAATTAATTACCTTCCTTACAGTTATTATAATACACCATGTACTCACAATAAGCAAATATCAAAATAACATAATAAAAATGAGGTAAGTGCATAATACACCTACCTCAAATAAACTAATTACTTACTGCCAGTACTACCAAAACCACCTGTACCGCGCTCAGTATTATCTAACTCATTCACAATTTCAATAGATACATCCGCAATAGGTACTATAACAAGTTGAGCAATACGAGCGTACTGTTCAATATCTCTAATTTCAACCTCACTTGTGTTATATAGTGGTACTTTAATCTCACCTGTGAATCCCGCGTCAATAACGCCAACACTGTTAGGTATTCGTAAAGGCGTTTTACTGATACTACTACGAGGGAACAGCAACCCAACAAAGCCCACCGGAATTTCTACACATACACCAGTCGGCACAAATACAGTGTCTTGAGGGAATACACTAATACATTCCCTTGCTCTTAAATCAAATCCGGCGTCTATACTATGTGCTTTCTGTGGGATGCAATTTTTATCTAAAACTTTAATCTTCATAATCAATCTCCTCAATATCACAACTTAAAATTAAATAATCATGGTCTAAAACTACGTCAAGCGGTAAATACTCCGCTCCATTATATTTAAACTCGTGTTCCTTGCCATTGTAGTCGCCACAATGACACCAACGTTTCCAGTCATACCCAAAGATGGCCGATACTCTAACAGCTTTCATTTCTAAAGACCTCTTGTAACTTTTTAGCATAATGTTCAACTTTTTCAAAATCTTGTAAATCTGAACCTTTTTTTCTTAATAAATATTTTATACAATTTCCCTTTAAAAAACCTATAAACTCATCTCGTGTAAAATCCTTCTCCATAATATCCCATGGCTCAATAGGTAAGCAAGTATATTGTTTATTATTCTTTGTACTCACATCATTAACAAAGATAATATCATATTGAGCCTTACACGCTACACATAAGTTATTTTTACCCTCTTTATCATATATAACATTTCTTTTACTGTCATATCTATCATATTTACATTCGAGATATTTGCCATTGTCTAATGTTTGACGAATGATAGTACCTCGTGGTAATGGTTCTATATTGTCTTTGTGAATAATAAATGTGTTACATCCTTGTGCTGTTGGAGGTTCATTCCATAACACAGCAAGAGTCACATTATTAAATGTTGTACACTCATCAATAATTACACCTACTATAGAATGGTCTTTACTAGATACCATATTACCTTTTTTCATTTTTTACCCCCTTTGATAATTTGATTATATAACTGACTATATAAAGCATATTCAGGAATAGAACGCTTTTTACGTCGCTCTTCTTTTGTACACTTGTTATAAAAAACGTTATAATATAAATCGGCTTGACGCTTTCCGTTGTTGCCATATTCTACATATTTTCTAACTGGTTCACCTTCTGTAGTATGTGTTAACTCCGCCCCATAGATATGTATAAAATGAGGATATACGAGCTCTCCTAATTTGCTTGTATGGATACGTTGACGCTTTACATTTAAAACACTGTCAGGGTATACTCTTTTGTGTAACTCACCATTAAATAATGTAATAGGTGTGATAACAATAGTATCTTTACACTCAATTAAATTTTTTAAGTTTTGTAACTCCTTTTTCATTTCCCCGCTTGTAATACGTTCATTATTATATCTATTTCCGCATATGGTAATATTGTGAGTACAAGGGAAAAAGATATTCAAAACCCCGTTTATTTCAATAGGTTCATTATTTAAAACAACTTTTACGCCTTTACGCTGTAAGTATTCAAAAAAATTATCACTGTTAGTACAAATCATTTTAATACAATCCCTTCTATAATTACTTTTAACGTACGCCCATCCAATGAATAGGTATATGAATACCCTATCCGCTGTAATAAGTTATACACTTCTACAAGTAAGTTATACCATGTATAACTTACAGCAAGCTCATTTGAATACTTATCATACACTCTATCAATTATATTTTTTATCTGTTTCCAGTCTCGTTGTGGTACATTTCTATAATCCAACGTTACCCTGTCTATATTTTCACATAATATATATAACTCGTCCATGTTATACCCCATCCTTCAAACAAAAACAAGCAATAATCATGATTAAGATAATTACCAACAAAGCCATAATAGTAAGCCTCCCTCTACAATGTAAAACGCACTCACAAATGCTACGATTAATTTACTTCTTTTAGTTCTTATTCTAGCACGCCACATATTACCACTCCTCGTTTAGCCATTTAATAGCTGTGATAACCCAGATTGTAAATGCTATAATAATATTTGTAGCTTGTAAATCTAATCCAAAAATAATAGGTGTTGTTAATGCTAATGTTAATGTTAATTCTTTCATTTTTATTCTCCTACCTTAATTATAATACCTTTAAAGTCTTTGTCGCTGTTGTTAATACAATCTGTATACGTACTCACATTTAACCATCCTAGTTTATTACCTCCTCTTTACAGTTATTATGATACACTATGTACTCACATTTGTCTAATACTTGTTATTCATACTTGATATGCAATTTTTGCAATAGCTCTTTAATAATCATTTTTGTATAATCCTTTCCTCACTATTATAATACCACACCCTGTAAAACTGTCTAATATATAAAACGCATAATAAAAATGACGGGAACGCATAATACACTCCCGTCTGACATGTTATTTTAATCTTTTAATCATGCTTTTTAATTTTGTTTGGCTTATCATACCATTATGTGATAACTCGTGACAGTTATTACACAACAATATAATATTATTGTTATCCAGTCTTAATTCTGGTAATACAGCCAATGGTATAATATGATGTGCTTGACAGTTCTCACATGAACCACATATAGCACACTTACCATTATATAAGTCTCTTATCTCCCGTCGCTTTTTTTTCCACGAGTAACTACTTCTAAAATCATTCATGTATTAATTGCTCCAGTTGTTTTTTATATTTTTGCCACCCTTCCGAGTGTACAAGATGGTGATGATAACAGCATAAATATATACAATTATCTGCATTATATATATTTTCGTCGCTATCGTCTACTTCTCGAGGAATGATATGATGAACCTCATCGCCTTTATTATATACACCTTCAGCCCAACACAGTTTACAACATCCATCACGGCGTCTTACCTCGTCGCGTATACGTTGCCAACGAGTATTCTGCAACTGCGTTTTCTTTCTGGTGTCTTTTGGTTTATTCGGGCAATCGTGTCCGATTTCAACCACCTTCCCACAACGGCTACATAATATTTTTCTACCCATCATCTTCACCTAACCATATCGCTACAAGATTGATGACATAAAACGCTAGCAACCATTTAACCATATGCGGTATGATACATAAGCATATAATTGTACTCACAAATGCAATTAACGCACATATGTTTTTAATCGTGTGATAACTCATTTTTTATTCAACTCCTCCAGCTGTTCTAATGACTTAGCCAATATCTTTGGTATTGGTATACCGCATTTCCCCGTGTTTTCTAAAATAGATAAGCCATCGCTTGCAATAAAAAAGCATGTTACAGTTCTACAAATAATATCCATATGTAGCATAACGTCTAATTGGTGTGAAAACGCGACCAACGTTAATATAACAACTTTTTTACAAATCCCTTTACTCAGATTTTTAGAGTTAAATTTTAGATTTTCGTTAATGAAGGACGCTAGGACGCCCACTGTCAAATCCAGTGTAATTGCCCATAAAAGCACGTGAAAAAATGGCGATATATCAAAGCAATATGATAAAAACCCTCCAATAGCTCCTATAACAATAGTAAATGCGTTCTCGTGCATTACTAAACCTCCTATACAAATAATACCGCCCATGCAATGATACACAGGCGGTACAATCGCTTATTATTTAATTAATGTTTGAAGTTTGTCAATAGCTTGATTGATATAACGGCGGTCTTTTGTATCTACAAACGCCTTCACATCCATAACTGCACCCGCAACTGCGTTGGCTTGCTCTTCTTTCAAACCCGCACCAGTAGCCAAGGCTTTAAGTGTTACTTCATTTAATAACACAGCCACAAGCACACTTCTAATCTTAATCCACATTATGCGTTACCTCCTTAATAATATAATTTATTGGCGTCAACTTTGAATCCGGCACAATCATAAGAATCCGTGAATTGCCACATTTTATTATGATATGGTGCATAATCGTCAGTATCGTTATATTGAGCACTCCATACAGGAATGTCCGGATGTTGACTTAACATATATGTTTCATCCCACAACATGGAATACGAGCCATATACGCCTACACAATGAATGTTTTTAATTTCACCGATAAACGCCATAATAGCGTCGGTTACTTCTTGCATATTAGCATTATCTAAGAATGGTCTGTGTTCACAATCAAACCACGCACCAAGTTGTAAATGATAGTCAACCAAGCCAATTTCAGCAAGTTTACTATTAAACCATTCGCCTTCTGATTTTGCCTCATCAACACTCATCGCATGAGAATAATAGTATACGCCAACTTTTAGACCAGCATCCAAAGCGTCAAAAATTTGTGTTCTTGCTGTTTCTGTTTCTCGATAATTTTCGCCCAGTTTCACAATCACGCCGTAAACGCCCTCAGCTTTGACTTGTTTCATGTCAATCCCTTCTTGCCAAGCACTTACGTCGATTACTGTGTGTGGTACATCATTATCTTTACAGCAACAAGAACATCCACAATTACATTTACACATAATATTCACCTCCTTTTATATAATATTATATCAAATAATTGTTTACCCGTCAATAAAAAATGAGTTTACAATAAATCTGTCGCTATTGTAAGCGTAAAACATTTCAACTGGAGTTGTACACTTTACTATCTTTAAAATTTTCGCGTTGCATGATTCTGTTTTAAGCAATTCACCTCGCTGTAAATCGCATACCATTTTCCACAAACCACGAGCAGTTAAGATATAAGTATCATCACTCACTATTAAATTACCACAATCGGTTATAACCATAAGTGCGTCTGATACATTAGGAACGCTCATAAGTGTAAACGGGGTATTGCCTACAACGTCATAAGCCTTTTCGACTCTATGGCCAATTCTTATATTACTGTTCTTCGCGAACATCGTCCCATACCTCTTTCTTTAATTTATGTTCATTTGTGTTCACATTATAATATTCATCGATGTAATGCTTAACATATATTGTTAACTCGTTCCAAGGTATAGTAGTTTCAAGTTTAATTAACAGTCGTTTATTATTAATACTGTTTAATGTAAATAATATATCTTCTTGATTATTTCTAGTCCATTCGTCAGCATGAACTACGACCCCGTCAAGTATACATGTTTTAGGAAGTGTTTCCCCCGCCTCTAAATGATATATAATTTTATCGTTATTCTCAACTTCTAACCACATTTTATTATTCCCCTATTGGTAACAATGTAATAGAACACTCACCATGTTTGACTTTTAAATATCGCCAGCACTCATACACATCATCTTCTAGTCTATTATACATTTCAGCAATATCAGCAGGAACATAATCTGTACAATAAATAAACTCCCATGATAATTCCTCTACTTCTCTTCTCATATATCTACAGAACGGCAAACTATTTTGATTACCATTATCCCAAATATCTTGCAATTCATTCAATCTGTCTTTACATTTCTTTAAAGTCATAATACACCTCATTCATAATTTTATAAATATATTCTTGTGAGTACATTTTCTTAACCTCTAAATATTTACCTAATACATCACTGATATTATATTTCTTTTCAATATCTCTCAAACTCATTTCTCGTGACATACAATCTTTAATAAACTGTTCATTATCCATTTCTTAATTTACATCCTTCCATACAAAATAAATCCCTGAGCTAGGTAATTTGCGTTCATTTAATGGTAACGGATTCGCCAACTGCTTACTAATACTATAACGTCCGACGCCAGTGTAATGTTCCGCCTCGGTTATATTAATAAACTCCCCTAGCTTTTCAAAATCTAAATCAAAAATTTCAATAATTTTATGCGGTGTAGGTTTATCGTCTACATATCGGTAATAGTATCCTTGTTGTGGTAACTGTGTACCGCCTCTACGCTCACATTGATTGATTACACGTGGAGCACTATCGCCATTAAGCAACCCCGCAACACTTGCGTTAGGATATGTTTTAATAATCTCGTTAGTATACATACTTATTTTATTTACTTGACACATATATTGTATCCTCCTTATGTTTTAATTATACTTCATGTACTCACAATTTGTCTAATGTATAAATGTAATAATTACTATGCGTTTCCTACAAAGCGGTCTATAATCTTATTCGCCTTATCAATGTAGAATTTCTTGTTTAGCCACATAGGGCATTTCATATCTCGAATATCCTCATTGATTATTTTACAATGTTCTGGGCAATCGCTAAATTTCTCCTTGTTTTTATCATTCTTTTTCTTGTATAAGCATTTATCTCGTCTCGAGCGACTTGCAAAAACTCTAAATATTTTTCCTTGCTGTGTTTCGTCACCATATAATACTTCATTATAAGCACTTGATAATTTATACGTTTTCATGAATGGCATGATATTGTTTTCACGATTGATATATTCTTCTACTGGTATCCCGTGTACAAAATACTCTACTATAGCGTCTTTTACAATCGGAACATCATAGTCGCAAGGTTTAGATTCTTTTACAGCTCCACCCTTCCTTTCTATTTGTCCATTTTCAAACACAGCAATGTAATTGTTTACATCCGCTTGTACTAATAATGTAGTATAATCATATTCCATTGTCATTTTAGAACGTTTTTCCCACGCTTTGACAACTTTATCAAGTGTATCAAAATCGTCTTTGCGAATTCTATAAATAAGACCATCGGTATTTGCAACCCCGATTCATACAGTTTACTATCCTGTATGTTTAGACTATCTCTTATGACTTTTGTCATCGCACCACTTCCCCGTATGTATCAATAATACGGGTACGCCTTCCGGCTAGTCGTTACACTTTAATTTTATTGAGTATCGGCTTTTATATAAATTCCCTTTTTTCCACGCGTTCCGCAAACCAAAGTAACTACTTTGTAAAGCGTCCGCGATTTCACTTAAACACGCATATTCATTTTTTTCGTTTGTTAATACGTCCAATACAATGAACCCTGTGTATTTGGAATGATTTTCACGAGTCGACAAACCTGTACGCCAAGCGTGAGCGATATTTTCCTTTTGTGTAACCCATTCAAGGTTTTCAATAACGTTGTTTGTTTTATTCCCGTCCTTATGGTTTACTACTATGTGTTTTTCACTAGGTTTAGGTAAAAACGTTTCGGCTATGACCTTGTGCCATTGTATCATTTTACATTTATTGTTTTTCCAAATTTGTATACGATGATACCCGTCATAGTTTATTTTAGGTGTTAGGAATTTTTTCATTCGTTTTGAATAAATACGCCCGTCCTCATAAGCTATATAATTTGTGTTTAATGGATATTCTTTGTATTTCATAGTACAACCTCCTTATTAACCATACTTGATTTAATTTGATTGTACTACTTATACAAACTATTGTCAATAAAATTCTTAGCACGGTATTGTCCTATTATTTAGAGGAGTTCACCGTTAGCCACATTATAATGTGACACCCTTGATAAGGTTCAATGCGTTTTAATTCAGCCATGATGTTAACTGAATGAGTTCAAATTGTTTCAAATCTTCTATGAGTTGTAACAACATTAATTGCCCATTGATACACACTTCCCTCATGCGTCTAGGGTCAAACATTGGTGACAGTATTTTATAGTCCCCTGTAGGTGTACATTTGCCCGCCCCAGATACACCATACGAACCATTAATAACGATTTTCAATGGTGCCTGTAACGGGTTTTTTTCTTTTTTGTATTTTAGACGCAAGTCCATAATATCTTTAAATTTCTGAATACTAGGGACCGCTCTAGTTAAATATCCCCATTCCGTCATAATATGTGGATAGTAACTAGCAACGTCAATATGAATTAACAAATGATTTTCATCAGCTTTGTATATGTAGTTAGTCCTTGCCCCGTGAATACCACCTAGGGCAAACACATGTGGAACCCCATATATATTTACTTCATATTTAGATTTTGAATCTTTTGTTTCTCTTAGCGAATCGAAAAACTTCAATACGTCTTGATGTTCATAGTCATAATCTTTTACGCATTGATTATATTCAAATTCCCATTCTTCCTTTAATAGTTTTGTTGGTAGCGGTTTAGCACCCAATATTTTAGCTGATAGCTGAGCTTTCGTTTTTGATAAGTCACTTAACGATGATTTAGATAACTTGATTAAACCTAATTGAGCATTAAAATCGTCGATATTATATATAAGTACTTTTGCTGTGTTGTATACATCAGATTTACAATATTCAATATTAGATTTACGCTCGTCATCTGTTAAAGGCCTATCAATATTAAAATCAATTTCTGTTTCACGAATATCTACGCCAAAATAAGATTCTAATTGTTTTAACGATTTACCCGCGATAAGACAATCATAAAGGTTAATATCTAGTTTCTTATCGAATAATTGCCATCCGTTATTACCACCAATAATATAATCATTTACAAGTTTCGGATTAATACCCTCTATAATAGCCTGTAAGATGTATTTATCATAGTTCTTACAGTTGTACCCTATCCAAATATTTTGCTTGTGATTATTATAAAAATCTATCATTTGTTGTCTATCGTTTTCAATAATTGTATATTGCTCACTTTCCAAATCTAGTGATACAAATAACCAATCATATTTGAACGTCTCAAAGTCAAATACTATCATAATTCCACGTCCTTACGTAGCGTCAGTAATGCTCTTAGCGGTGTAATGTCTTTCATGAGGTAATAACACTTATCTCTATTCACTTTACACACATTACACCATTCTGTAACACTCTTATTAATACCAAATATATTTATATATCTACAACTCCTCCTATTATTGCTGTTTTCTTTTGGAGTTACAAATCTACAGTTTGACGGCTCATAATTTCCATTATTGTTTATTCTATCAATCTGTAAGTTATCACTATAGTTATTATCCGTAGCCCAAGTATAAAAGCTCATAAAATTGTATCTCCATTCGCTACAAACTGCAATACCTCGTCCGCCATAGTTTTTATAATGCATGTGTTTTTTATTATAACAGCGTTCTTTCATCTTTATCCAAACCCTATATAATTTAGTATTATATTTACCATGTTTTGTCTTTGTAGCTTCATTTAAACAACCGCACGACTTAGTGTGCTTAGCTCGTAAACTTATACCTCTTACTTCTGTTAAATTGCCACAGTCACAAGCACACAACCACCAAACGCCCTTCTTATGGTAGTTATTCAATTTATATAAGGCTGTTAGCCGTTCGAACTTCTGACAACCTATGTCTTTAAACTTACTCATCAACATCACTACTTTTCATTATAATAAGCTGTGCTCTATATCTTGATGGATACCAAGTATCATGGCACACACCGCCTTTTATTGCTGTTAAATGTCCATTCACTAACAGCAACATACTCATGTCTTCCGCTCCCTCATAATTGTTTAATTCTTCTAAAAATTTAGATACAGTTATTTTTGTAACCAATTCCCGTACCTCGTAACCTTGAGTAACTAACCACGGCAAGAATACATTTCCGTTATTAGGTTCTCTATCTTCTCCCGCGTACTCACATAATTTATCAAACACATCCCAATAATCCATATCTAATACTAACGATATAGCTCTAAAGACACAATCGTCTATATTATCCCCATTTGGATTTGCATTGTACTCTTTGAAATATTTCAATTTACTTTACCTCTACAATTACTTTTTTAGGCTCGTCTTGATATATCTTATATATCGTTTTATCGTTCATTTTCAACCATTTATTAACGTCGTTAATGGTTTGTGTAATGTACTCACAAACGTTCTTTTCTATAACATAAAACATTATTTATTACCTCCTCTTTACAGTTATTATAATACACTATGTACTATATTATGTAAAGTGACAAAATAACATATTAAAAATGCGGTACACGCATAACACGCATACCGCTATTCTTATTAGTTTTCAAACACATCATTTACATATAGGTTTTTAAATCCGCTATCTGATGTCTTTTGTACAACCTCAAAAGTGCAATTTTTAATATCCGCGAACACAATCTCTATTTGAGTTGCTAAGTCATCAAAATCACCTGTAAACTCAACTTCTTGAACTGCACCCAAAGAGTTAAGGAAGTCAATGGCGGTCTTAACAGCGAAACTATCATTTTTCGAGCCACACAATACCTTATTAATCCACAAGCGACTATTTTTAAATTCGCCATCTGTGATTTTAAAGCTACCTTTAAGCATGAGCTTATCGCCCGCTTTGTTGGTGCCTAATTCTAGTGATACTATATCACAATTATAAGTCCCGTCAACTGGGTCTTTATATTCTTTCTTTGGTTTTTCTTGTGCTTGAATCTCAGCAATATCAGCTTTATATTGTTCCATATCAATGTTAAAATTTTCAAATGACATAATTATTACCTCCTATGGTAAACACTTAAATTACAATAACTATATTATATCACAAAATATTAAAACGGGCAAACCTCATCATCTACCATTTTACGGCGTGAGCGTCTTTTAGGTGCTGACTCTTTAGGCGGTTCTAAACTGTCAGCGTCTTTGGTATCGTCAATCGCTAGAAGTCCATTGAGTGCATACTTCCGAGCGTAACTACTAGCCGTTCCTGTCATTTGTGACGGACTTTGTCCTTTTAAGTTCATAGCTTCCCTTGCCATTGCTGTTGTATCGATTGTCAAACCGCTTTCACTATCTAATAACGTTGCGGTAGCAATAACATAAATATCTTCACCAACCTGCAACAAGTCATCAGATAACAAAATAGATACATTATATTGTTTAAGTAATGGCTTTAAACCCTCTAATATATCGGAACACGAACGATACATATAACCGCCAAAGTTGTTTTTTTGATTTTTAGGTGCTTTCAACTGTGTTTGTATTTGATTTAATTTCTCATAAATTGTCATACGTTCAAACCTCTTTCAAGTCTAAATAATTTAGCTTCTCGTAAAGTCCTAAACCTATACGTCTTTCCCGCGTGTTGAGTTGTATATTTTGCAAGTAGTCCCTTTGTGCATTGGTCTTTGTAAATACCAACACATCCAGTTATAGGGTTTTTATCATGTCTATTGATTGCGTTTAATTTAGGCGTTACGTCCCTCAAATTTTCTTTTCTATTATCTAACCTATCGCCATTTATATGGTCTATCATTTGCATAGCTTGCTTGCCATGATATAGATAATATAAAATTTGGTGTACTTTTCTATACAAACCTTTTATTTTTATAGTTCTATATCCGCAATAATCAAGTGGCTGTTTTCTATGTTTATTTCTGTCTAAGTCTATTAGCTCACCTTTTTCGTTATATGTGAAATTGTCAGATAGATATTGTTTGAAATCATCGTCCCATTCTTTCATATCTTTTTATACTCCTTTACAGGCTCAACAAATCGAGCAACATACAAGTCAGCACTATGTACTATGTATAGCAACTCATCAAGGCCTAACATGTACTCACGATTAGCATTTTCAAAAAAGCCATCATGTGAAAGGATACACACTTTTTCTGATTCTGTTAAATCGAAAAATCTTGATACAATATTAAGCGACCGCATGGCGTGGTTTTTAATCATTAAACTAGGGTTAATCTTTTTTGGCTTAGTCCCGCTTAATTTACCGCTCTTTAAAGTATTATCCACATAATACCCATAACATTTTCCACAATCATGTCCGACCGCACATAATACAATGCTTTCACGGCTTACTGTGCTGTCGAATGTATCCGCTAATTTCAAAGCGTAGTTGATAACATTCAAAGTGTGCTCACATAATCCGCCACTGTAATTACAGTGATAAGATGTACTGGCCCATTCGTCATAAAACCCGTTACGTTCTATATCCGCTAAGAAGTCATCTAAGCCGTCACGCTTGACGTACTGACGTACAATGTTTTCAAGTTGCTGTTTCATTTATTACCTCCTCAATTCGTTTCGTGATGAAGTCCCAATCTTTAGGATACATAAGGTACGCCTCACATTGCCAATTATTCATATTATCCAATATTTTGAGCTGTACCCGTGATGGTTTGCCTTTCACGTCTTTCAATTCAATGTCTATAGAATGTCCCTTGACGCATATGTGCATATCCGGTAGGCCGTTAATTGTGAACGTACTTCCAAATCTCTTTTCATAATAGCCAATAGGTTCGGCTTTTATTTTCTGTTTAGGCGCGTTCGGCGGATATATCCCGCGTGATTGCAACCACTTTTTCAGTTTATTTTCAAGATTTTTCTCACCAGCTATAGTATCACCTCCATTTGTACTCACATTATATCACTTGTTTTCTTATTCGTCAACCTCTAAAAAGTTTTAATGTATAATCATTTTTGCTGTCTAACGCGTTGTAAATATTATTCTCAACCCCACATTTTAAAAGCCAGTAGGTGCATTTATTTTCTTGTCCAATACGCCAAGTTCTAGCTTTGGACTGCTCATACAAGTTAGATGATAATGTAGGACTGAAATAAATAACCTTATTACAGAATTGTAAATTTAACCCAGTCGCTCCCGCTTGATATTGTACTAACAAAATTGAGTCATCTACACATTTAAATTCTTCGATTTCTTTTATACTTCCATCACATATGAAAACACGTTTTTTAAGTTTTTTACATAATTTTGTGAGTACATCACGTTCTATTTTAAAGTTATAGAATATGATTACCCTATCATCTATTCCTTCTAACAGTGTTGTGAGTACGTCAATCTTGTTTTTATTGTCAACCCCGCACAAATAACGTGAGTACAATAATTTGTCAGTAGGTGAACCCGCTATATATTCTTTATCACCTAAATCAATATAATCATTCACCATGAAAGTCTTATACTGTTTTGTTACTGGTACATTAACAGGAATGAAGTGTTGACTAGGTAACTCAACAACATCATTTGTTTTAAGGAATACACAATGTAAATCATCACGTAGTATCTTATTTAGTTCATCAATATTTTTGTACGGGTTAGTCTTTGATAAAACTTTAAATTTTACACCGCCAGATTCCATTGTAAACATATTACAGTATCTATCTGTAAACTGTTTCTTGTTTTGCTTATATCCGAGCATTTTCATTTGCGTATATAACTTCTCATACGCCCCTCCGTTTGGCGTTCCGCTTAATAGTATCAAGTTGTCATATTTTAACTTCATAACGCCTTTAGTTTGTTTTGATGTGGCGTTGCATACGTTATGGCTTTCATCAAGTATTAATGTATACCCTCTTAATTTAAGCAATTCGGGTCTACGCCACACAAGACCATATGTGAGTACACCAACTTTATTAAGTACCTCCCCGTTGATAAACTCTTGAAGTTGCTGTTTCTTTTGTAAATCATATCTAAGCCATTCGGGATGTGCTGATTTAAAATGTTCTAACCATTGTGAACATACAGCCTTCGGAGCCACTACAATAATAGGTACATTATATGTCACTGCTTTATGTGATGATGTGGCTGTCTTACCAGTACCCGCCTCCATGTACAATGCACATTTATTGTATGGTTCTAATGACTTCAATATATCACTTTGATATTTATATAGTTTTATATTACTCTACCTCCTCACAATAAATTTTAACAGTATTTAAATCACTGTACATTTCTGTAACCAATAAATTATTACTATTAATGTATTTATTTACCTCGTTTAGTGAACCTAAAACAGTTTCAAATACATTACTTACATAAATATAATAAGTCATAGTATAACCCCCACTAACAGTAAATATTTATATGGTGCTGTTCGTAGTGTACAACCTCATCACATATGGTTAAATCCATTTGATTGATATATTTTAATACGTCAGTAATGAATCTAAATTCATTGTCATACTCGCCATCTACATAAATATAATAAGTCATCTTTTCGTCCCCCTAATATGCTATACAGTTCAAACCTTTAAACATTTCTTTACGTGGTCTAATTTCCCAATTATTACCATCAATGTTCCATACACACAAGCCGTTATCATTAACATATTTTAACGCTTGTTTTTTGTTGTCACATTTAATTACATTACCTTGTTTGTTAATTAATTTAATCATTTTATACCTCATCTTTCTGTAGGCTTATCCTTCCTACAACATTATAATACCATGACTTATAATATTTGTCTAATATTAAAACAGCATAATAAAAATAACTGGAACGCATAACACGTTCCAGTTAGATATATTATTGTAATGCTTTAAGCTCAGATAGAATTGTCGCTCGTTTTTGCATTGTTGTCGTGTGGTATTGGTCGATTTCATCGCCTGTCATTGTAACTACCTCATTATCAATGACAACGTCAGTTGTATCATTTCCGTTGTCACACATCATGGCAACATCCAATTCTTGTAACTCGTCATTAACGCCTTTTAATTGTTGTAACAATTCATATTTATTGGCTTGCTGTGTTTCCTGTTCTGTAGGTGTACAATCAACAACTTCATAAAAATCGCCTTTGTCTTCGATTTTCTTGTACTGTTGTCCATTGCACCATTCAGCAAGTTTAGCATACTCAACTTGATTGAATTGAGATTTTAACATTTTTGTACCTACCATTATTTCCAACTCCCAACACATTTAACATATACATCCGTTTTTGCGTCCGTAGTTACAGTTAGTGACGTAGTAGAACGTCCGCCCCAGTTCGCGATAGTGGTACCATTCGCACCCGCACCTGCTACTGTAGGACTTAAAAACTGATTAGCCATACCCGCCCGCGTCGTAACATTAATTTCATGAGATACCCACGCTAAATAATTTGTGTCTTTAAAAGGCGTTAAGAATGTTAGTACATCAGATGTGATACCAGTATCAATAGTACCGCGACTTTTATAAATTACTTGTACAAGTTTACCACTTTTATATTTGTCGTAATAACTTCTACCACTTTCCATATGCTCAATAATATAGTCAACGGCTTTATCTTGAATTGTAATATCGCCCGTAAAATTACCGCCGGTTGTTGGCATATAATTCAATGGTACTTGAATTTGAGAATCGTCTTTTTTAGTGAATGTTAAACCGCTATCAGATTTTGTTACGTTCTTAACATAGTCAAGTCCACCTATTTCTCTATCCAAAATGTCCATATTTTGGTTAAGTACACGCACATCGGCAAAATCAGCCATATCAGGCTTGACTAGATTTAATTTAGGTGTATTAGTTGACATTATTTAGCCTCCGTATATTTAATTCCGTAGATTTCAACCATATCGCACGATTCAGAATACATTCTAAATATTGTATCCGTAGATACTAGGTTAACACTGCCCCAAGGTTTATAAGGTGCAATTCCCCAATGTCCAACACTATAAGGTGCATTACCAGTTAAACTAACATTTGGTAGATTATTTAACCCCCATTCTAATTCTCCACAATCAATAATAGTATGATTAATATGTGGCTGTGAGTTACCTCCCAAAGTAATAACTAATAATTTATCATAATTCTTAAAAGATTCTTTTAAGTAAATGTCTCCATTTTCGTATGCTGGTAGACCGATAGATTCCACATATACAAGAAACGTATATACATCTAGTGTGACAGTTGATCCGTTTTGCACTGTTGTCTTTTGTATTTTGGTCGTTCTGTTTTTATATCTAGCTACGGCGTCCCAGTCAATCAAAGGCGTTACTATAGGCTGTTTGTTGCAAAACAATCGAGATACATCCTTACCATTATTAGTTAATTTACCCATGACTTCTACATCACCAGTCACCGCTCCACCTGTTAATTTTAGATAGTTTAGAGGTACATTTACTTGTTGCCCGTCGCGCTTAATAAATGTGATACCATTGTTATTTGTATTCACGTTTTGAATATAGTTTAAACCATAAACAACATTATCCAAAACATCCATATTCTGATTCAGATAATTAACATCAATAGTATCATCATAATCAGGCTTGTATAGATTATAATTTTCTGTATACTTCATTAGTTATTAATCTCCTCATTTAGTGTATCATTCCACGTTCTTGTGTTCATATATTCCCATGATTTCCCGTGTCTGTCGCGTATTTTAGCGTCTCCCCATGTCATTGAAATTGTATTCCATTGGTAATTATTTTTAGCCTTACCCCAGCTAATGTCTGTAAAATAATCACGCCAACGATTTTTTTCATACACCCAATTCATAATCATATGAGCCGGGAATACAATTTTATTATCGGATAACCATTGTTGATATGTTTCGCTTGAATACCGATTGCTAAAACCTAATCGAGCGGTATACGTTACTTCGGCGTCACCATTATAAGATACTTTTACGTCATTATTGAAATATCTAGTAGCAAGATTTTGTAATGATTGCAATGAACATTTATTACAAGCTTTCCACTTACTTTCAATAGCGTTACGTCTATCCGATAATGATGTCAGTGGTTGAAGTCCTAAATCATATTCATAGTTTAAACACCCATATTCATTTAGGGTTTTGAAAAATATATTGTTATAATTTGCTGTGTTTAGTTCATCTTCCTTATTATATACAACGTAACCGCTATCATATAATTTATTAATTAGTGTATCACGTCTATATAATGTCGGTAATGATTGTATAGCTCTATTCGTCATATGTAACACCACTTAACACACCGCATGAATCATTTGCGATTGTGATACTAGCATGAGCACCATTCAACAATACTTCTTTAAAATCAGTAACCCCGTCAATATCAATAATTAACGCCCCGATTTTGGCAATAGAAATATAATCAGTATTAAACGCACTTTGTCGTACATATCTATCTATAGTATCATGTATTTTATTTTTTAATGTACTCACGTCACCGCTGAATTTACAGCCTTTAATATTAACAGCAATAGGAGTTGTAGTAGCACTCACAACTGTTGTCACAGCCCCAATAGTTGCAACACCTGAACCATCGCCATTCTTATTAGGGTCTATGTAATCTTGTACTAACTTAACCACGTTTTCCGAGGCCGGCTTATAATCATTACCGATAATAATAACCTTGACAGTGTTCTTGCCATTCCAAATAGGAACACAACGAGCACCACCTACACCAGCTACTGAGTTAGCCCATGAAATATATTGATTGCAATTAACTCCATTTACTGGATTACGTAGTCTGTCAAAATAACGAGCCAATAGACTTTCATCGGTTTCAGTGTCATAACCGCCCGTAGTAGGTTCATCGTTTATTATTTGACTAACGCCAGTAATAGTCTTTGGTACTACTGTAATTGCTCCTACTGGAACATTACCAACTAAACCGCCTTCTGTACATTGTACAAGCACATAGTCACCAGCTGTTACGTTCTTCGCCTCTAGTGATTGAAAATAAATATCGTTTTCTGTAGAGAATAAATCAGTTTTTAAAACAGAACCTTGCCCGCTCACAATCTTAACACGTCCAACGGCTTTTACCCCTGTTTTCCGTGTAAGTCCCGTTCGCTCCTCAATTACTGTTTCTAGTTCTAACCCAGTTAGATTGCGAATGCTTTGTTTTTTCTTGACGTCCTCAATTTTTGTGTCTAACTCTTCTAACGCGAACCCAAACCCTCGTGTAATATCGTGTACGGGATAGCCTTCTCCCTTATTCCATTCGTCGGGGATGTTATCGAGCATTATCTTATGTATTTCATTAATATTCAAATTTTATTGCCTCCCCTAAATCCGTAACGACTGTAAACGTGAAATGTCCTTTGTCAAAAGAAAAATCTTGACATGATGTGACGTGTTTACATCCGTTCACTATTCCTTCATGTAAGCGTCTAATAATTTCAGATACTTGTACACTTCTAGGAAGTCGATAACCGACTAAATTACTTAAATCTAAACCAAAGTTGTTTGAATAAATAGCGTATTTCCCAAGCTCAACACGAATAAATAACTCTATCCACTGTTTAACAGCGTCAACTCGTGATGTTTCTTTAACGTTACCATTTTTCATTACAAATTGATTTGTCTTATAATCAAACAATATAGAGCGTTCGCCAGTGTTGGTATCTTGTGTTACTGTTTCTATATCATAGCTCGTTTGCGGGAAAATAATAAACACCTCCTTCCTAGCATTAATTATACAGTATTGTACTAACAATGTCAACTATTCGGCGTGGTTATTACAATTATTGACTTTTCTTAAAACATCAACTACAAAAAAATGCTGTTGTGCCTCGTCAGCGATAACCAAAACTAAATCACCAACACGCCACACCTCGTCAAGGTGAATTGAACCATTTGATTGAATTGTACCACTGCTACTAAATGAACCAGAACATGGGTGACATGATATACTAGCGTTACCAGATTCTTGATATTGACCAGTGTGATTTTTATACGTTGTTTCACGTTCTAATAGTTGATTACATACATACAGCTGTTCATTCTTAATCATGAACCGCCCATCTTGAATACTAACTATCGGTGGACTTACAGATTCAACCTTACCAAGGCAAGCACCTATTCTGTTTGTAGGGTTATCGCGTTCCTTGAACATCGACGCGAGGCCATATTCCCATGATTCACTCATTAGGCGTGTCCTCCTGTTTGTGGTGGTTTAGGTGGCTCACTAGACCATGTATGAGTCACTGGAGCATAACTTTTAATTAACGGCAATGACTGAACCACGTCAAGAATACTAACCACATTCTTTTTATCCTCATTTACTGAATTAGCGAACGCCCAAAGTTCTTGCTCCTTTAAATCCTTCCAATCTGTATCTGTAGGCAATTTAAAACGTTTATTACCTGTATACGTATCTAAACTAATTTCTACGATACCGCCCGTCATAACATAATCGGCGAGCGTTGTATAAATTATATTATTTACCTTCATCATTTTGTGTAGTCGCCTCCTCTTTCGTGATTTCACATTGCATAGTGTGTAGAGAACCACTGTAAGTGTGAGTACAATGATTAACTAAATACTCACCATATAAGCCGATTTCAGGCTGTTCAAATTGAATAATACGCCCACTACGAATATAATTATCACCTAATAATGTTACAGTTGCTTTTTCAAAAGTTTTAGATAACTCTTTAAGTTTAGTATCAGCTATCTTTTGAGCTGTATCTTTTTTCTTATCATCAACTTTTTCATAGTGAGTGTATTGTCCATACAGTTTTATAGATTCATCATTTTTTGCCTCAGTATATATAGTAGTACTTTTCTCTGTTGAAGACATGACTATAACTCTATTCGCTAAATTGTCAATGCTTTCATCATAGCTAAATTCTGATACAAGCGGTTTAGACTTCCATATCATTTTTAGATTATTCATAGCGTTAACATACAAACTACCTTGATTGTACTCACGTCTATATTTTAAACCTGTATCATCTGACGCTTGTTTTAATAAATCATCAATTACACTCGATATAGTCTCACCATTATAAATCTTTGTAACTTTTGTGGGTATATCACAATCAACCTTGCATGGTATATACTCTTGTTTACAAAGCTGTTCAATACAGGATTTTACGTCTAAATCTGTAAACTGTATTCTCGTCTGGTTCTTGTTTAAATAAAATGCGTTATCAAAGCATTTTACAGAATACTGAGATATACTAGACCTCGATAACGTTATTACTTGACCTTGAAAAATTAATTCATCATTATCATATAGTATAATTGTATTCCCTGTTCTTAATGCTGTGAATTGTGTATAGCCGTCGTAAACGTGATTATTAAGGTAATCAAAGTTTAGTTCTACACCTAGGGAATCAATATTGTCCGCTCGTGTCACATTACCGCAAAACGCGGATATGTCAATTTGCTTTCCTTCTTGTATCGCTATAACTTTCATCATGACTGCAACCCACCTGTCATAGGGTTATAAGTTCTATATTCTCGAAAATCAATATTAATATAATAGTCGTTAACATTGTCCAATCGATAATCAAATTTATCAATTACAGCTAACATATTTAAGTACGTGTTATCGCCTCTAGTTATTACTAACCTAAAAGGCTTGTCTTCTAATCTTGCTGTGTTAATGAAATTTACAATTTCAGAACCACTAGAACCCCTAGCCCAAGAGTAACGGCTAATATCATCGGGACATAACAAATCAGAAAATGAAATTGTACGCAACCCTAGAAGTCCGATAGTTGATATATCCCCAATTATGCTATTAAATGTGTCGTTGTGTTGCTCTGTTTCAATCGGTGGGAGTTCTGCGGGTGGTGCTGGAAATGTTACACTATCTCCATCTTCTTGCAGTAGACATATCTCAGCTCTATCTATTCCGCTAATATATCGAGATAAGAAGTTACGATAAATAGACAACAAACCTAATAAATTCAACTTTACACCTCCAATTCTAAGGCTTTTTCAACGCTCCAACTTAGTTTATTAAGCCTAGTACATACTGTATTATAATTAAGTCCTAATATTTCACACCATTCAGATATACAATGAGTTTCATTTTTATATGTAAAATTTCTGTTATTGCGTCTATTCCTAGCTTGCTGTTTTCTATCAACCCAACGGCAATTAGTTGGTTCATAATTTCCGTTTACGTCTATTCTGTCTATGGTTAGATTATCGTCATATCCGTTTGCCATACTCCAGTCATAGAACGCCATAAAGTTATTTTTCCATTCGTTACATAGTGTAATACCACGCCCGCCATAATCTTTATAATGCTCTTTGTCAGATTTATTATAACATCTTGTTTTAATACCGAGCCATTTGCGGTATAAAGGTTCATATGACTTCCCGTGTTTTTTAACTAAACAACCACATGAAGTAGTTAAACCTTTTTTTAAACTACCAAGATAAACCTCGGCGATATTACCACAATCACAAACACATAACCAATAACTATGATGTGTACGATAATTATTTAATCTATATAAAGCTGTTAAACGTCCAAAATGTTGACCTGTTATATTTAATTTTTTAGGCATTTATTCACCTCCTCTCACATAGTATTATAACATATAACAAACGTTTATACAAGTGTTAAGTTACGTTCATTTTACATAAAAGAAAAGAGGTGTATTATTACACCTCTTTAACTAATTATACGTTACTTAAAGCTAGAGATACTCTATTACTTATGGCGTACCCTATTTCATTTATTATGTCACTATTTGAAATTACATTCCCTTGAATTGTTACCGGACAATTAATTGTAGAACCACCGCCGGATAATTCTCGTTGTGTTTGAGCGTTTGTATTTACACTAGAACCACGAGGCAAGTTTACCAATTCAGGCCCATACTCGCCTACTAATGTCGGCCCACCTTGCCAATAGTTTGTACCATTAGCATTACCTGTTATACTAGGAACACCACCAAGAGAAAGATTTGCACGTACCTCGTTAGCTGTTTGCCATGCTTGTTTTAAATCAGCTAACTTACTAATAACATAATCAATTTCATTGGTTATGCTTTGTAAATCAGATATAAATTGTTGTGTGCCAATTAAGTCTGATAAACTCCCGCCGTCAAAATCAAATATTTCACCCAGTTTAGTATATATATCTGATAAGTTTTGACCAATTAATTGTAAATCGTTTACCTCGTCAGAATTGAAGAACTTATAACCCCCTTCCGGTGTATCTACACCGCCGAGAATGTCCATAAGTTCTTGAAATGCACCAGTAAAGTTTTCTACAATCGGCAAAGCAAAGGACGCTATACCAAGTTTAATTCTAGTAACGATAGCGCCAATGCGTTCCTCACAATCACCAAGGGCGTTATTCATTTGTTGAATTTTACCGCCCGACGTTTTAGCCATAGCCTCATTAGCTCCCGCTACTGAATTTTTTAACTTATTCATAATAAATGCGTAGCGTTCTGATTGACTCATGGATTTAAATTGTTTACGTTCAACATCCGAGACTTGTATACCATAGTTTT
>CYGL01000249.1_pt1 | contig 26545 bp, 55 predicted proteins | sample 485531 | NCBI WGS metagenome assembly CYGL01 (sample SAMEA3497897, study PRJEB9818) | human gut metagenome | reverse complement strand
GTATAGAACTTACAATCAACAAACTGGATAGCAAGTGACTACCTTAAAGAATCTAGCAATATTCAAATTGTATTTTTTGCTGAGAATCGTTACGAAGGCTTTTTAGATTTGTTAGATATGAAAAATAATTTAACTGTGTTATTTGATGAGCCTTTGTTGTTATCGATACGGTCAATTGTTAATGTATCGTTGTAGCCATTTTTCATAAGCCCAATTATAAAAGCTCATAAAGTCATTTAACCACTCATCACATATTTTAATACCACGTCCGCCATAATCTTTATAATGTGTGTCATACGTTTTATAACATCTAGTTTTCATTTTAGAAAAGATATTATATAATCTCGTATGTCTTTTTCCGTGTTTGAAATGATTATCATAATTTAGACATCCACAAGATTTAGTCTCACCGCTTCTCAAGAGTTTACCGTTAATGTTTTTGACGTTACCACATTCACATAAACATTTATATACTATGCATCCTGATTTACGTTCTCCTGTATCATCCAATACAGTCAGGCGTCCAAATTTCTTACCTATCATTTCTATATTTCTACTCATTTCATACACTCACCTCCTTCAATATTACATTGTAGTAATTTTTTAGGTGATGTAGAATGAGATATGTAAAGGATTTACGTCTAGGTTCTATGTGTAAAAATCGCTTGGAGGTTTGGGGTAGTGTTACAAGTGATACAAAGAACCGCCTAGGTCAGTATCCTAAGGAAGATAAGAAACTATTTGATGTATGGGGTGCTATTCTACCACAAACAGGCGGATTATTAAATGGACGTCCCGCTGATACTACTTTGTGTAGAACGACGCATAAAATTGTTACACGTTACAACAAAAATATAACTTCTGCTAATTGGATTGTATATGATGGGGTGCGATACGATATTTTATATATCTTAGACCCGTACTTAAATAATGAACGATTAGAAATTTATTGCGAAGTGGTAATTTAGTATTTACTTAGTTATAACAATTATGATATAATATTGTTATAAGGAGGTGAATACATGTTATCGGTTATAGATGTTATACGGGGTTTAACCGAATTAATTTCTGAGAAGTACCCTAATTATCCTGTTTGTGATATGGATATTGATGAGGATTATCCGCGTCCTAGTTATTTTATTGATGTTGTGGAACGTCAATACAAACTGGATAGCAAGTGACTACCTTAAAGAATCTAGCAATATTCAAATTGTATTTTTTGCTGAGAATCGTTACGAAGGCTTTTTAGATTTGTTAGATATGAAAAATAATTTAACTGTGTTATTTGATGAGCCTTTATATATTAGCGACGAAACATCAGAATATTATGTATCGTTGTTAACTACAAATAGCGATTTGTACAAACAGGACAAAGTATTAACGTTTAACATACAAGCGGACTTAATACAAAAAGTTGAAAGGGTTGACAATAGCCCTTATATGGAAGAATTAGAATGTAATATTGAAGGAGGTGAGTGTATGAAATGAGTAGAAATATAGAAATGATAGGTAAGAAATTTGGACGCCTGACTGTATTGGATGATACAGGAGAACGTAAATCAGGATGCATAGTATATAAATGTTTATGTGAATGTGGTAACGTCAAAAACATTAACGGTAAACTCTTGAGAAGCGGTGAGACTAAATCTTGTGGATGTCTAAATTATGATAATCATTTCAAACACGGAAAAAGACATACGAGATTATATAATATCTTTTCTAAAATGAAAACTAGATGTTATAAAACGTATGACACACATTATAAAGATTATGGCGGACGTGGTATTAAAATATGTGATGAGTGGTTAAATGACTTTATGAGCTTTTATAATTGGGCTTATGAAAATGGCTACAACGATACATTAACAATTGACCGTATCGATAACAACAAAGGATACAGTCCTGACAATTGTAGATGGGTTGATATGAAAACTCAAAATAATAACACTCGGAATAATGCTTATTATACATATAACGGAAAGACACGAACGCTTAAACAATGGGCAGAAGAGTATAATTTGAATTATGCAAAAATGAAAAACCGTAGACGCCTAGGTTGGAACATAGAAAATATTTTATTTGGAAAGGATGAAAAATGAGTTACAGAATTGGACTTCCTAATATTGACATTGTATTCAAACAATTAGCGGTCACAAGCGTCCAAAGAAGCGAGAGAGGCGTTTTGTGTGTGGTTATGTATGATGAAAAACAAGAAACAGGGATTAAAAAATTCATTTATAAACGTGGTGCAGATGTAGTAAAAGCAGATTATTCCGACGCCAATTATACCGCACTTATGCGGGCGTTTGATGTTGCTGTAAATAAAGTATATGTTTTACGTTGTAAAGCTGAAACTGAATTTACTGATATTGTGAAAGAACTTGATAAAATTAAATTTAATTACGTTTGTACAAACATTAAAGCGTTACAACAACAACTCGCAAATCAAGTTGTGCAATATAACCGAGATAATCAAGGTCATAAATGCGTAGCTGTAGTTGAAAACATCACACAAGCAGACAGCAAATATATTATTCAATTAAAAGGTACAGGCGGTACACTTAAAGAAGGCGGGACTGTTAGTGCGGAAGATTACGTTATCAGAATTGCTTCTACTTTATGTAATTTGCCAATGAACCGTAGTTTAACATACTATGTATTTGAGGACTTAGCTTCTTGGGACGATAGTTATATCACTACTGAAAAACCAATCGGTAAATGGATTCTGAGGTTGGTTAACCTTATAATGATGATGATGAAGTGAAATGTGTCGGGCAGTAAATAGCTTAACAACATTCACTTCCACTGATACTGAGGATATGTCCTACATTATTATTGTGGAAGCGATGAACCTAATCATTGAGGATATTTATACAACATTTAAGGATTACTATGTCGGGAAGTACAAAAATACATTAAGTAATCAACGCTTGTTCATTACTTCTGTTAATGCTTACTTCCGCCAATTAATGGGTGAGGAAGTGTTGGATGATTCCTATGATAATCATTGTTATATTGATATTGAAAGCCAACGACTTGCATGGTTAGGAATCGGGAAAACTGAAGCAGAAGATTGGAGCGACGCTAAGGTACAAGAAATGACATTCCGTACTATTGTATATTTAGGCGGTGACGCTAAAATTTCAAATGCTATGGAAGACCTTAAGTTTACTATTGCATTAGCTTAATAAAAGGAGGTAAATAATGAATAGTCAATCTGTTATCTTAGGTACGCATGGAAAGTTATTTATCAATAACGTCCGCGTCGCTAATATTAAAAGTTTTGAGCTTAAAGCATCCATGAACTATGAGGACATTCTTGTGAATGGTAACTTAATCACACAATCTAAATACACTGGCTCTACTTTAACGGGAACAATGGTTGTCCACAAAGTGGACTCCTTTAACATTAAACTTGTTAAGGACGCCATCAAAACGGGCGTTATGCCATCAATTAAATTTATGGGTGAGTTGACAGACCCTAATATTGATGGAGATGAAGCCATTGAGGTATCCGACGTTATGTTCGATGAAGCTACATTGTTAGCGTTTGCGAACGGTGAGGTACGTGAGGAAAGTACTGCTTTTAGAGCGGGAGACTTCAATTACTTATCTACAATCGATTAATTTTGTTATAACAATAGGGAGTATTTAATATGCTCCCTATTCATTTATACTATGCGTTTTTGATATTAGACATTTTGTTACAACAATGATATACTTTAATCAAGGTTAAGGAATAGATACATTGGAGGTAAACAAAATGAGATATGTAATTTTAAAGAAAATCAATAACACATGGTATGCAACAAGAAACAGATACACTGCAAGAGAATTGGAGCTTATCGTAGACAAACATTACAATGATGTTGTAGATTTTGAACTCATCGATGACGGCGAATGTCAAGGACTTGAGGACGGCGTAATTATCATTAAAGATGACGGACGCGAGTTAAATAAAAACGGCGTATATTTAAATGATGAGTTGAAACTTGAAACAAACAACGAACTTACAAAGGGCTTAAATTTATTAGTAGGTTTACCTATTTTCTTGATGGGTGTATTTACAAATATTATGAGTATTGATATTGCTATATTGTTAATTATAATTTGGTGTTTATTAGTACACTTTGTTATTATACCTAACATGAATAACAACAAAGAAAATAAATTACATGAAAATAATAAACCAATAGGAATGATGTAATATGTCAGTTGATACAAGTCAGTTAGATAAATGGATTAAAAATCTAGCTAATATAAAAGATAAACAAATAGATAAAAAGTTACGAAAGATGTTTAATAAAGCAACATCAAAATCATTGACCTATGTTAAGCGTGTAGCACGTGGAGAGGCTAAAAGTAGAAACAACGGTTTGAATGATAGAAGTTACTTAGCAACTTATAAAAAGGGTAAACTTGTACATAGTGGCTCAAATTGGCGTGTTCGTATCTACAATAAAAATGGTAAAGCCCATTTCTTGGAGAAACCACGATTTCACCATAATAACAGCCGTAAAGGTATTAACGCTTTGGAAAAATCAACGAGCGAAGCCGACAAAATATGGGTTGATAATTGTAACAATTTAATAAATGATATTTTGAAGGAGTTAGGTAAATGATTACAATTGATAAATTGATGGCGAAGTATAATAACAATCAGAATGAATCCTTTGTTGTAACATTAGGTGAGGACGAGTATCAATGTCGGAAAAATGCCATTTCAAAAAAATGCTAGAACTTGACGATGAGTACGATGTTGAAACACAAAAAAGGGGGCGTATGAACGCAACTTGGAAGTTATTTATTTGAGTTGTGATGTGTTCCGTAAATTACTTGATAAAGTAGATGTTGAAGGTGACCCTCATAACATTATAAGTCAAGTATTATCGCCTATCGAGATTTTTGACTTTTTACACTCAAATTCTTGACCAATATGTCGGTCAAACTACAAAGGATGTAGAAACTATAAAAAAGTAATTAAAGCGGGTGAAAGCGATGAACTATTTGTTTATAAGTATTACCTAGACCGCGGTCATACATTCGCGGAGATGGAATCATGGACTTATAATGAGTATGTAACCGCATTAGCCTTTATGTTGATGGAGGTTGATAAATGAGTAAAACGCTAGACATTATAATGTCATTAAAAGATAACGTATCGCCTAACCTCGGAAAGATTAATAGCAATTTACAAACAACTAGCGGTAAATTAAATGCATGCGGTAAATCTGTTAGTAAATTAGGCGGTATGCTAAAAGGTGCATTGGTGACTGGTGCTATCGCTAAGTATGCATATGATAGTCTGAAGGCTTATGACGTTCAAGTCAAGGCGGAAAAGGGCGTTCAACGTGCTTTGACCGCAACGGGGAAAACCGCGACGGAAGCGTCCGAGGGATTAGAACGATATAAAAAATTTGCAAGCCAACAACAAAACATAACAGCCTTCGGGGATGAAGGTACATTACAAGTTATTAGCGGTTTAATATCTCAAGGCTTCGGGGAGAAAAGCATTAAAGATATTGTCGCTATGTCGCAAGATATTGCAAGAAGTACAGGTGACGAGCAAGAAAACGTAACAAAGGCTTTAAGTGCTTATGTTAAAACTGGTAAAGGTGCAACTAAACTCGCTAAGGCTTATAAATTAAACGCTGACTTGTTAGGTAAAGGAAAAACCGAATCCGAACGTATGTCCGAAGTATGGAAAGCGTTTTCACAATCAGACCACTTGGGGGCTAGTACGGAATACATGAAGTCATTTACAGGGCAAGTAGAGGGCTTAAAAGGTCGGTTCGCTGATTTACAAGAACCAGTCGGTAATTTAATAAATACACTGCTTGGCGGTAACTCGCAAGGATTGCAAGGTTCTGCTGGTGCAGTAGCAACATTGAGCGAAGCTGTAGAAGGTGCTACTACACACATACAAGAATTAAATGATAAAGCTGTAGAACTTGGTGGCGGTATTGGTGGCGTAGCGGGAGCAGTATTTGAAGCTCATCCCCTCATATCCACATTCTTTACTGTTGTTATTGGTAGTAAAGCGGTTGGAGCCGTAATGAGTTTAAGGGAAGCACTTGCACCCGTCGGGAGTGTTATTAGTTCAATAGGGACTTTTTGTGCTGGTGCTGTAGGTGGCGTCCTTGCATTAGCGGGTGCTATTGGTTCTGTAATTACAGCATTAACCATTTTAATCGGTAAACAATCGGAATATTATCAAGGTTCGGACGCTTTTTCGTGCTAGATTAAATCAAGACCAAATGGACGCGAATGGTGCTTTCGCTAGTGTTCCGAGTATGTATCAAGGCGGTAACAGTATATTTGATAAACGAAACGCAACAGGCACTACTTATTTCGAGGGGGGTTGGACTCACGTTAACGAAAACGGCGGGGAAGTTATGAACCTTCCAAACGGTACTCAAATCATCCCGCATGACGTATCGCAAAAAATGTCAGGCGGTTATACAGTTAATTGCCCTGTAACCGTGCAAGGCAATGTCATCGGCAACGAATCATTTATTAATGAAATAGGTAATGCGATTTCTAGCCGTGTATGTTTGGCGATTGCTAATATGTAATAAAGTAATATGGGCTATGCTATAATGGTATAGCCCTATTATTTTACTTATTTATTGTTTTATGGTATAATATTAATAGAAAGGAGATGAAATAATGGGATTTGATTTAAGCTCACTATTAAATTTATATAGGGCGTACCTCTCATATACTGGTAAAAAGAATGTGCGGGCGGATATTACTTTATTACTAGAAGGTGGCGATAACGTTACGTTCCCTGTTCCACCTGATAATTTGCCACGAATAGCAACGCCTCAGAATAACGATACTTTCAATAGTGTTATTGGCGATGTTAGTATTATGGGGCTTTTAGGGCTTCGGACAGTGGAGTTTGAGGACTTTTTATTACCATCCAACACATCGAATTATTCTTGGGCTAGGGGTGACAATGGTAGCGACATAATTAACTTTATTAATGATAATAGGCAAAAAGGTCAACCATTTAGGGTCATTATAACCAAAGGGGACGTAACTTATCTCAATATGGCGGTATTGATAGATGACTTTGATTATTATATGGATAATCAAGCGGACTATCATATGAACGCTAAGTTCACTGAGTATAGAACTTACAATCAACAAACTGGAGGACTTGAGACATGATACGCGTTGAAGCTATTATTGATGACAATCCGTATATCATCAGTGCATTCTGTGGTAACATCACTAAAAGCGATAATATAGAATCTTTGGGTGTACAATTATCTTTCGACTATCTAAACAACAAAGTAATTGATAAGAATACTGTATGGGTTGACTTAGTCCTTGGGAATACAATATTAATGTATGACGATGATGAACTTCTATTTCAAGGTACCATTCAAAAAGCGTCGCGGAATGGGTTATCGTCTTATCAATACGATGTATTTGATAATGCGTGGTATTTAAATAAACAAGAAGCACGGATTCAATTTTCAGGTGTTGACGTAAAAACAGCAATTGAAACATTGTGTAAACAAGAAAGTATACCATGCGAGGTCGCTTGTGATATTCCTACAAAGGTCACAAAAATATATAACGGTGATACAATATCTAAAATTATTGATGATTTGTTGAAACAAGCAACGGCGGAAACGGGTAAACGTTACAGACGCGAATACAACAACAGCAAATTATATATAAATGCATTTGACAACTTAAAAATGATATGGGAATCAGAACCGTTGGTATCTGATTTTAGTCAAGAATTTAATTGTGATGGGATGGCTAACAAGGTTGTAATACTAAGTGGTAACGAAAAAAATACTACAGTTGTTGCAACAAAACAAGATGATGAATCAATTAAAAAATATGGCTTATATGTACACTATGAAAAAATAGACGATAAAAAGAAGGCACAAGCCGATAACATCGCAACTAAAAAATTAAAATCTATGTCATCGCCTAAGAAAACTATCAAATGTACCTTACTAGGTGATAATTATGTACGTGCGGGACGTATTCTTAAATTCAATCAACCTAATATAGGAATGGTTGGTGAGTATCTTGTTACTAGCTGTGAACATTCATATGATGGTATGAACCATACTATGGAATGTGAACTTAAATTAAGTGAGGAGGTTAACAATGAGTAATACATGGGATTATGAACTAGCTCAACAATTCACCTCACGCGATAACCCTACAACTAAAATCGGGGCTTGTTTGGGGAAGGTAATATCTACCTCCCCTATGACATTTAGATTTCAGAACGGTCAATACATCCTTAAAGGTGACATGTTATATATTGCGTATCACTTGTTCAAACGGGCTAGCACATACAGTCAAATGTCACAATCAGGAACTATCTCAGTTAGTTGCCCTCATGGTGGGGGTTCCGTATACATCATCATCTACTGGCTCAATTACTTTGGACGCTGTAATTAAGGCGGGTGACTTAGTAATGGTAGTACCTGATGAATCGGAACAACATTTCTTTATTGTTGATGTGGTTAGAAAGCTCGCGGGCTGTAATGGACATGCTAATTAAATACTTTACATTGTTACAACAATATGATATAATAATGTAAAAGGAGGTGATAATACGAAAAAGATAAACATGATGGGTAAAAAATTTAATATGCTGACCGTTCTTGAAGAATGTAAAGAACGTGATACGCATAATAAAATAATGTATAAATGCCAATGTGATTGCGGTAATATTGTTATTGTGAATGGTAACAATTTAAGAAGCGGTAACTCTAAATCTTGCGGGTGCTTAAATCACAAACCGAATAAACATAATTTTAAGCATGGTAAAATACGAACTAGATTGTACAGGATACATCATGGGATGAAAGACCGATGTTATAATATTAATGGTAAAGATTATAATAATTATGGACATCGTAACATTGTTGTTTGTGATGAGTGGCGTGATGATTTTCAAGCCTTCTATGATTGGTCTATGTTAAATGGATATAAAGATAACTTAACGATAGACCGTATAGATGTAAACGGTAATTATGAGCCTAGCAATTGCCGTTGGGTTGATATGAAAACTCAACAAAACAACAAACGGAATAATATAATATTAACTTATAACGGAAAAACACAAACGTTAACACAATGGGTAAATGAGTTAGATTTAGAATATAGTACTGTTAAAGGCAGACATTATAGAGGATGGCAGGATAAAGAATGTTTATTCGGAAAGGAGACCCAACTTGAAAGGGATTAAATTCACGTACGAAAATAATTCTTTCGAACCCGATAAAGAAATAACAGAATTAGAAGAGTTAAAACAATGGATTCAACTCCTAATTATTACCGAAAAAGATAAATATAAAATTTACAATTCCGAATTCGGGATGGATTTTTCTGACATTACCTCCTACCGTTTACCTAGGTCGGTTCAGGTTAGCGAGATTATAAGGAGACTTAAAAGAAGTATCATTCAAGGTGCATACCATGTAGTAGATGTAAAAGATTTTACATTTGACCATGGCAAATTCACCTTCACGGTAGTTACTGACCTAGGGAAGGATGTGATATTACATGTATGATGATAAAACGTTAAATGATATTCATAAATTAATGCTTGATAATATTGATGATGAATATCGAAAAAAACAAGGGTATCCAACGTATGACCTCACTCGCGGGTTCGCCTACGGTGTGCATGATTGTTGGAACTTGGCTTATGATGTAGCTAAAAAATTAGATGTTGAAAATCTGCAAGGCGATGAGCTAGACATATTTATTTCTGAGCGTACTGGCTTAGATAGAAAGAACGCTGTTAAGGCTAAGGGCTTACTAACTATTGTTACTGGTAACGGTAGCATTTTAAAAGGCGATTTATTCTCAACTGAAACAGGTATTCAATTTGTTGCAACAGAAAGTAAAGAAGTACATTCAGGCGATAAAGTACACGTTGAAGCGGTAGTCGGTGGCGAGGATGGCAATATTGAAATTGGCGAGTTGACTGAAATGCCAATCACATTGCAAGGTATCACGTCAATCACAAACGAGGAAGCGTTTACAGGCGGTTACAACAAAGAAACGGATTCAGATTATAGAAACAGATATTATACAAAGTTAAGAACGCCTGTTAATGGTGTTAATGCTAACCAATATGTGTTATGGGCTGAAGATGTTGACGGCGTAGGCAAGGCACGTTGTATTCCTATTTGGAATGGTATCAATACAGTTAAAGTAGTTATTATTGGTAGCGATTTTAAACCCGCAAGTGATGAGGTAGTAACAGCAGTACAAAACTATATTGACCCTAATCATAATGGCGATGGTGCGGGTGTGGCTACTATTGGAGCTGTTACAACAGTTGCGAAGGCTACGCAAAAAGATGTATCTATCACAATCTATGGACTAAAAGTTAGCGGGCAATTAGAGGAAACGAAAGAAGCCATCAAGGCAAATCTTGATAGATATATTAAAACAAGTGCTTTTAAATCCGAATTATATTTCACTGGCTAAGATTGGTCTTGTAATTGCAGAAACAGCAAATGTAGAAGATTATACTGAAATTCGTATGAATGGAACGCATACGTCATTACAACTCGCAACAGATGAGTGCGGTGTACTAACAGAGGTAACATATGAATAAAATAGAAATGCTTAAAACGTTGCCCAAACTATACCGAAGCGATAAATGGGTAAACGAGTTGTATGGCGTTAACGTTATGGATGATGTTAACACATTAACCAACACAAACTATGGTAATTTGTTTTTTAAGAGCCTTGATGATTATGGCTGTACCGTATATGAACGGGACTTATTACTAGACCGTAAAGATACAATTGAGGAACGTCGGACGGCTATTCAAATGAAATGGCTATCAAAACATAGATGTACATTGTCATTGTTACAACAAATAGTAAAAAGTTATTTCAATGATAAATGTACAGTAACATATGACGGGAACGCTACGGTTACACATACTACCAAAGTCGGAGCTAGGTATAACCCTGATGATTATTATTATCAAAAATTTATCAAGGATTATATGGAAGTATTCCCCGCTCATTTTCAATTGGTTTGGGTTCATGACCATAATAGATGGATAGATTATTACAAGCCTCATAACTGGGGAATGGCGAAAGATGAATACTATGATTGGAATACACCTAAAAGCCATAAATGGGCGGATGAAAAATATTCTATCCGATTTAAGTTATGGAACTATAACGTGACTAGAACATGGAATGATGTGTATGATAGTGAGATAGAATGGGAGGAATAGATGGATTATACAAAAAACCTAAAATTATCTAAGCCGTCATATGATGATGATGTAGATATTCAAATTATTAATACCAATATGGATATGTTAGATGATAATATATCTAAGTTAGATTATGTGAAAAATGTACAAACAGATAATAACGGTTTAACATTTACGAAAAAAGATAACAGTCAAATTAATGTACCGTTAAATTATTTACCATTAACAGGTGGTGATGTTACGGGTGACTTGACTGTAAAAACAAAGGAGTTACCTTATGTTATCGAAGATATAGAAGATACAAGCAATGCAAGTTATGATTTACGAGCAATTAAATATAATGACGGGGTATTAAAAAATATAATGACATGTAAAACAAATATCGGTGTTACAACTGTTACTTTTTTAGTACCGTTTATCGATGTAGATAATATTCAAGTTATGTCGGGTCGGATTGCGGTTGGTGCGAATAATACGCAACAGGAAAATATTTATTCAGTTGCTCACTTAACTAAAACATCATTTCAAACAGCTAACGGGGCCAATGCGTCGCGTCAACAAACTATGTTAATTGGTAGATGGAGATAAGGAGGATTCAATATGTTAGGGACTAAGATTTTAAAAGATAATTTCAATCAAGAATTATATTCTAAATGTGCTGTTTGGTGTAACAATCATCAAGCTAAAATTATTGAGCATGAATCTTATTATGAGGTTGTTGACAATCATCCAACAGATGAACAAATCAAGGCTCAGAAAGAGCAAGAATTGAAACAGCAATTAAACGATATTAATTATAATATCGCTATTATGCAAGGTGTAAGCGTATGTGGTATTTCAATCGGAAACGAGACCGAATATGATTTAGTTAAAGATGGCGAACTTGTTACATTAAATGAAACAGAATTCAATAATTACTTCGATGAGCTAACAGATAAAAGAAGTGATATTATTTCTCAATTAAAGGAGGTAAATAATGGCAACTAACACTCCTAATTATAATCTTGTTAAGCCTGAATTGAATGACTTTGCTGACATTCGTGTTCTTAATGGTAACATGGATATTATTGACGCTCAGTTAAAAAAGGCTATGGATATTGATTTATCGAACTATGCAACTAAACCCGAACTAAACAAATACTTGCCATTAACGGGCGGTAATTTGAGCGGTGATATTACAATCAAAAACAATGACATTGATTATGTTATTGAACATGTTGAAAGCGATAGAAGCTATTATGATAAATATAAAAGCGGTAAATTAGTACAAGTTATATATAAAGATAGAACTGATTCCGGTGTAACTGATATTAATGTGGATACCTTAACATTCTTAACGCCATTTATTGATGAAAAATATCTTGCATGGGTGAATTATGAAATTAACGTTTTAACTCGCTACGGTTGGCAGAACAGTGCGTTGAACCCTACAGTCGCGGGTTCGGGTTCGAATGGTACTACGGAGTCACGTTGGGGCGGACGTACTACAACATCAATGGCGGTAACAGTCGATTCACAAACAGACGTTTATGCGGTTATTGTCGGGCGTTGGAAAGAATAGGAGTTATAATTATGAAATGTTTTGATATTAGCGATTGGCAAGATTATTTTATTAGCGAGGAACAATTTAAGCAAGCCAAGGAACAGGGCTATGACGTTGTTATTGTGAAACTCGGTGAAAGTTATAACGAGACTGAATGTTGTAGAAAACAAATTTTAAATGCGATTAATGCGGGTTTAAAAGTTGGTGTTTATTATTTTTCGCATGCGTATGACTTAACTGAATGTGCTTATGAGGCTAACTGGGTTATTAATAAGTTATCTGAGATTGGTTTAACGCCTTGGCACCTACAGGCGGGTATTTGGTACGATTATGAAGACCATACAAGACTAAGAAGCCATATCAATAATGGTAATTTATCGTATCAAGATATTACAAATATTATGTGCGAGTTTGTAAATCGCTTAAATAAAGCGGGTTGGGACTTCGTTGGTATTTATAGCGGATATTCCTTGTTATGGGATGAGACTTATATGTACAGTCAAGTGCCTTGGGTTCCTATTTGGGTAGCACAATATAATAGTACTTGCGATTATCCTGAGGAAAGCGTTTACATGTGGCAATATTCTGACCGTGGTGACGTATGCGGTCATGAGATGGACGTATCTGAGGTATTAAAAGCACCATGGGAAAACAACAAAAAGAAATGCGATTGCGGTTGTGATTGCTGTTCTAAATAATCATAAGGCGGGCGGATAGCCCGCCTTATTACTTTATGTAATACTTATTATGCATTTTAAGTATTAGACATATTATACTGCTTATGTTATTATAATAGTGAGGAAAGGGAAAGCCCTTAAGGAGGTAATAAAAATGATGATTGTTAAAAAGTATATTAAAGTAGCTTATGATAATGATAAGATTGAAGAATATCAAGTTAAGGACTACACTGTACGAGGTAAAGAAATTACATTATTTTTTGAAAATAACACAACAAAGATAATTAATGACGTATTAAATTATAAAGCATATAATGAAAGGAGATTTATCAATGTGGCGAGCTAGATTACGAACAAAAAGATGTAAATTAATTGCTGTTGGTGTGTGTGCGTTTTATATCATGGAAGGAGGTATTGTGTTATGGCTTTGTTGGTAATTATATTAATTATGGTTATTGCATATTATTGTTTAAAGGATGGCGTATAAAATGGATGAATTATTTATTAAAATTGTGGAGGCTTAATATGGATATTTTAGTATGGTTTGGAATGCCTTTGTTAGCATGGTTTTTAGGATTTATGATTTTAGACCCTAAATCTTTTACACGTTTTTTCAAATAATGGAGGTACATCATGGATAAGATGGCAATTGTTATTGCAGTAGGTTGCTACGGCGTTATGGCGTTGATTACTACAGCATTGTATTTTGTACGATAATTAAGAGGGCTTAAACGCCCTCTTATATTTTAAGGAGGTGATGAATTGACCTTATATCAACATCAAAAAGATGTGTTACAACAAACAGAAAAATATAACAAAGTCGCTTATTACCTTGATATGGGTCTCGGTTAGGTAAGACTTATTGTGGTAGCTATAAAGCAACATCATTCAATAAACCAATATTAATTATATGTCCTAAGAGTTTAATACCTCAATGGATAGAACATTTTAATGATGTGCATAGCGAATGGGGTACATATGACTTAACAAAAAAGAAACGCCTTGAGGAATTTATAGGTGCTGAACGCATTAATAAAGTGGGTATTATTAATTATGAAAGTGCTTGGCGTAAACCTGATTTATTAAAGCTACGGGATTTTACATTGATATTGGATGAAAGTCAGGCAATAGCCAATAATACAAGTAAACAGACAAAGGGCGTTATCAAATTAAAATTTGATAATTTAATACTATTGTCGGGAACTCCTTGTTCGAATGCAAGGTACGATAAATTGTATACTCAATTAAAAATGTTAGGTTTACATATGAATAAACGTTCATATGAAGATAGATATTGTAACTTCTTTGAAATGGAAAAATCAGGTATTAAATTCCGAGTGTTATCCAAGACAAATCCTTATAAACGGGTAGATGAGTTAAAGCAAGTAATGAAAGACTTAGGGTGTGTGTTCATGAAAACAGATGATGTACTAGATTTACCTGAGCAACGGTTTATAAATGTTTAGGGTACAGCCTAGCAAGTATTATAAAACATTTGTTAAAGATGGTTATGTTGATTGCGGGGATACGGAATATATTTCATCTAGTCCCGCAACTGATATGTTATACGCTCGCCAATTATGTAACAGCAAGGAAAAGCTAGAAACGGTTAGAACCTTGATTGAGGGGACTGAAGATAGGGTTATTATCTTTTATAACTTTAATTGTGAGCTAGAATTGTTGCAACAACTTGTACAAAAATTAAAGCGTCCTATTAGTTATGTTAACGGTAGCGTTAAAAATCTAAATTGTTATAACAATAATAGCGATTCTGTAACGCTTGTACAGTATCAATCAGGCTCAAGTGGTGTAAATTTACAAAAAGCTAGTAAAATGATATACTACTCACCGCCTATTAAATCGGATTTTTTCGAACAGTCAAAAAAGCGTATTCATCGTATCGGTCAAGATAATAAATGTACTTATTGGAAATTGATTACAAATAACAGTATTGAATTAAACATCTATAATACATTAGCTAAAAAGCAAGATTACACGGAGGAATTATTTAAGCATGATTGAATTTATGTCATACTTATTATGAGTTTTAAGTATTGGACATATTATGTGGTATGCTGTATTATAATAAGTGTAAAGGATATATTATTTAAGGAGGCTTAATATGATTGACTTTGAAAATTTAAACGAGATTAACTTTAATATGAAAGCGGTTGGATATGGTGAGGCTCATAATAACCTCACTGACGTATTCCAATCATTTTGTAAAGCACATGACGGGGAAATGTGGACGAGTATGTTAATCTGTATGCTGTACTCACAAATGGAAGCAGTAGCTCATAGATACGGGTATGATTTTGTTAGTACAAGAGATAAAGATGTGTTATATGTTCGGGTGGTGTGTGCATGATTAAAATTGAAAACTTAAAAGTATACGGATTTGAATCCGCTATGTCGGGGATGCGTAACCCTATGAATTCATGGGACTTAGGAGATACCGATGGCGATACTATTGGCGATAATGATTTGAATTTGTTGTTGCGATTATGTAAAGCGGGTGCAGACCATCGGAAGGTATTGCGTCAAATGTTTATCTCGTGTGATATTACAGCACCTTTGTATTGGTGGAAAGAGTTTGATACATACAAAGTCGGTGTAACATCAAATAGTCAATCCACTATGCACAAGTTATGTAGTAGACCATTGATTAAACATGACTTCAGTTTTGAGGATATGCATGAAAATGAGTGTATCGTAAATGAGGTTATTGATAATCTAAACGCTAGAATTCATGATTATCAAGTAACTAAAAATAAAAATTTATGGCGTACCATCATCCAGTTATTACCGTGTGCATATAATCAATGTAGAACAATTACATGCAATTATGAGGTAATTTTAAACATGTACCAACAAAGAAAACATCATAAATTGAAAGAGTGGATTGATTTTTGTCAGTATATGAAAAATAATTTACCTTATTTTAATTTGATTGTTGACGTACTAGAAAAGTAATGATATAATATTGTTACAACAAAGGAGGTAATAAATGAGAACTAAATCTAATTTAGATAACGCAAGACGTAATAAGAATGATGAATACTATACTTATTATGATGATGTTGTTGCTGGTTTAGGACCTTATAAGGAGTATTTGAAAGGTAAACGCGTATTATGTCCATGTGATACTGATGAGAGCAACTTTGTTAAGTATCTGAAAGAACTAGGGTGTGATGTTATCACGTATCATAAAGAAAACGGGAGCGAATGGTTTAAACCTGATGACTATGACGTATGCGTAACGAATCCGCCATTCAGTAAAATCAAGGACTTCTATAATACATATAAAGATAAGCCCTTAATTTTCGTTTGTACTTTTAACCATCTATGTTATAAGGATTTGTTTATTGGTTTTATAGAACACAGATTAAAGATAGGTAAATCATTCCAAAGTATGTATTTTAATGCTCAAGGGGAGCACAAAGGTGTATCGCTTGTTATGTTTGTTAGCAACTTGGATATTGTGGAAAAGAATCCACATCTTGAGCTTAATAATGAAATTGTGAACGAGTATATAGACGGTACAAATATATTAAACGTAAACAAAACGAAAGACATCCCATATGGTTATGTTGGTTTAATTGCAGTACCAATCTCATATATCTGTAAACATAATGCAGATGATTTTGATATTGTAGGTATTATCAAGCACGGTAAAGACCATAAATACGATGTATGCCGTCCGTTTGTTAATGGTGTTGAAAATATACTAGATTAGTTATCCGTAGAAATTTGAGGGGTGAGTAATTGGCGGGCGAGAAAAATTTTGAAAACCGTATTAAAAAATGGCTACAATCAAAGGGGGTTTACCCTCCTAACACACCTAAACAAAAAATAAAAGCAACTCCAATAGGTTATTATGAAAAGAGGTTCGGCTCGCAATTCAGTATTGCGGGCTTGCCCTGACATGCACATTTGCATAAAAGGTCATTCTATAGACTTAGAATTAAAAGATGTTAGGGGGAAACCTAGTCAAGTACAATTAAAAATTCTTGATAACATTAATTCATGGGGTTGCGAGGGTTATCTTGTGTACCCTAAGGATTGGGAAAACATCAAGAAACGTATTGAGGAGGTAATTGATGGATAATATTGAACGTTTTGAAAGCCTATTAAGATTAACAGGTAAAAACGGTATTGAACAATTAATTCAATATTACAGATATAGTGATTTTTATACCACTTGGGCAAGTAGCTCATATCATTGTAATTATAAAGGTGGTTTGTTACAACATAGTTTAAATGTATGTGACTATGCTATGAGATTACATAAAGAATTTAATTCCACTGTTAGTACACAAAGTGTGATGTTTTGTGCGTTGACGCATGATACTGGTAAGTCAGGACTACAGGGGGATGAGTATTATGTTCCTAATACGTTGAAAAGTGGTAAATTAAGCGGTACAAAACCGATTAAGATTAATCCTAATTTACGTATAAAGAATCATGCTTGGCGTAGTGTGTTGCAACTATCAAAATATGTGGACTTGACAGAAGATGAAAAAGTATGTATAATCAATCATGACGGGTTTTATCAAGCAGAAAACAGACAGGCTATGCTAGATATATTTGAACTATTATATATCGTACATAACGCGGATTTGTATGTTGCTCGATTTGTGGAACCTGTTTATAATTATAAAGGAGGTGACGTAATTGATTTATGATAAGTTACAAAAAATCCAACTGGAGCTTAAAGCACCAAAGAACCAACGCAATAACTTTGGCGGGTATAATTATCGTAGCTTAGAAGATATTATGAGAGGTTTAAAACCATTATTAGATAAATATAAATGTACCTTGTTTTTATCTGATGAGATGATGTGTGTACAAGAACGAATTTATTTAAAAGCAACAGCTACATTGTACGATATTGAGGATAATACGACTGTTACTGTGTTTGGATTGGCTCGTGAACCGTTAACACTTAAAGGGCAGTCTGAACCGCAATTGACGGGGTCATGTTCCTCGTATGCTAGAAAATACGCATTGAATGGTTTATTCTGTATTGACGATAGTAAAGATATTGACGGTATGGATAATACAAAACAAGAAACACCAAAGCGAACACGTAGAAGCAGAATCGTTAAACAAAATGAAGAATGTCCGTTTTAATAGGAGGAAATAATGAGTTTTAAAGATTTTAACATGGATATGAATGAATATAATAAACAAATCAAAGAATTGGAGGATAATAAACCAAAGAAGGAAACGAAAAAGGAATATGAGGAGCCTATTGATGGGGATTATGAATGTGCTTTGATGGGGTTAGAAATTGGAACTACTAAGGCGGGAGACAAACTGATGTTAAAGGGTAGCTTTAAAATCCTAGACGGTGAATTCAAAAATCAACGTTTATGGCTTAACAAGGTGCTGACTGGAACAAAGAACCCAGCATGGGCTGTTAAATCCGCGGTCGACTTCCTTAACACATTAGGTTCTGCTCAGGTTGTAGAATTTAACGGTGACTTCGATGATTTAGAAACACAAATCAATATCGTATATGCGGATGTTAAAAACTGTACATTCTTAATACATCAACAAACAAACGGAAATTTCAAAAACTATTATGTAAATGATGTATGGGATAACTAATCATAAGGCGGGCTGATAGCCCGCCTTATTACTTTATGTAATACTATCTATGCATTTTAAGTATTAGACAGATTTTACAGGGTGTGGTATTATAATAGTGAAGAGGGAACAAGAAAGGATGACAAAATGATTAACAAAAAACTTAAACACTATGAAGCAACTTGGAATGGCGTAATTATTGAAGAGTTTGATAGTTATAGCAAGTTCTTTAATTGGCTCATTGGTAGCGATTGGAGCGTAAATGACTTTGGAGGCGATACAGGTATTGTCTTAGTAGAACCAATCACAAACGAGCTATTGCAAAAATTGCATATCAAGCATGATTAATAAGTATTAGACATTGTGAGTACAAAATAGTATCATATAATCAAGGAAAGGGAATAAACCTAAAGGAGGATATAAAATGATTAAGATGTATGACAAACAAGTAGACGTAATTGTAGAATGTAAAACAAGACAACAAGCACTTAAATATGTTAGCGACAATGACTTATGTGTATGGGACATGAATGATGATACTTGGGAAATTAGACCACGCAAGGAAATGTTTAAGGGTATGCACTTAATTCAAGGGGGTTTATAAAATGAAATGTTTAACATTAATTTTAGCATTAACATTACCCATTATTTGGGGTTTAGATTTAACAATCTGTAATGTATTTATTGCCCTTATGGTTTGGGGTGTTGAGGTGGTTAAATGGATGAATAACGAGGTGATATAATGAATCTATTAGATAAATTAATTTTCTTTATGTGCTGTGCTATCTTTGGTGCAGTAACTTATATTTGGTTGTTATTTCTTTGTTTATGGCTAAGTGAGGTGATGTAATATGACCAATAGACAAACTGTTATTTCAGATTTTTTATATGCGATGTATTTAAACTCAGATTCTAAGGAGTTAGATGAATGGTTGATTTATCTAGCACGGGAGAACGGTGATGAGCAACTTGCAAGAATGATGGGTGATAACAAGTGATATTCTTCGACTTAGAAGTGTTTACCTACGATTGGCTACTAACAACATTTAACGGTGAAACGTGGACGTATATTGAAAATGATAGAGAATTGTTACAACAATACTACGATGAAAACAAACTACGATTTATGGGTCGGTTACAATGTTAAGGGTTATGACCAATATATCGTAAAAGCTATCTTGTTAGGTTATAATCCTAAATTGGTTAATGATTGGATAATCAAGGAAGGTAAAGCGGGATGGCAATTTTCAAATGATTTCAGAAACATCAAATTGAACATATATGACTGTATTGTGTTTGGGAAAAGCCTAAAACAGTTAGAAAGCTATTTAGGAGTAAACATTCACGAGACCGACGTTAATTTTGATATTAAAAGACCATTGACAGATAAGGAGCGGGAACTTAACCGTAAATATTGCCATGATGACATATATAATACAGCATTAGTATTTCAACATACAATAGATGATTTTAAGGCTCATATGGGCTTATGTCAGTTAGCGGGCGAACCATTATCTAGCATGGGGAAAACGAAGGCTCAATTATCATCTAAGATTTTAAAGGCTAAACGTTTAACTCCTAAGAAATGGGAGCAAGAATGGGACTTTGAATATGTTCAATGCGTTAAGGATTATGATTACAAACATAAAGATGTATTGAGATTTTTCGATGAGTTACATGAAACAAAGGACGCGAAGGCTAAGTATGAAATTGAGTTATATGGGGTCGAACATGTGTTTGCCCTCGGCGGGTTGCATGGTAGTATATCAAATTATTTTTATAGCCAGTTAAACGAACCTGACTACCTATTATTACATGTTGATGTTGGGTCAATGTATCCATCAATCATGATTAGTTGGAACTTACTATCTAGGGCGATTCCTAACGAACAAACCTACATTGATATTCGGGAGTTGCGTTTGAAATATAAGCACGAAAAAAACCCGTTACAAGCTCCGTTAAAAATCGTTCTTAATTCGACGTATGGGATGAACTTAGCGGGCAAATGTGAAAATAATAAATATCAAGTATTATCAGATGTTTACGACCCTAAAAAAGGACGTGAGGTTTGTATAAATGGACAATTAATGTTATTGCAATTAATAGAGGAATTATCTAGTAATAACGATTATCAATTAATTCAAACAAACACCGACGCTGTTATTTATAAGATACCTAAAACAGAGCTTGATAATTTTAAGAATATTGTTAGTACATGGGAAAAGCGTACACGCTTGAATATGGAATATGATTATATTACATATATGGCTCAACGTGATGTAAATAATTATATTGCGGTATTTGAAAATGGCGAAGTTGAACGTAAAGGCGGAGCTGTTAAGAAAGCAAAAACATTGGATTATGATTTGCCTATTGTTGCTGACGCCGTAGTTGAATATTTTGTTAATGGTGTTGAACCCGAAGCGTTTATCATGAAAGAAAAATACTTAGCTCCTTTCATGAAAACGTATAAGTTATCAGGTAATTATAAACAGGCTATATATAATAATGAGGTATTGACTGATAAAGTGTATAGAGTGTTCGCAAGCCGAAGCCGTAAAGATGGTATTTTGTACAAACAAAAAGAAGGTAAAAATGCGGAGAAATTTGCTTCTTGCCCTGAACATGCTAAAATTGTAAACAGCAATATACAAGGTATGTTAAAGCCTAGATGGCTTGATGAAAACTGGTATATACAAGAAGCATGGAAAAGAATTAATTCGTTTACAGGAAAGGATGACTAACATGAAAAAAGGTGATTTGGTTTGTAGCAAGGATAAAAGCGTTGTAGGTGTTGTTATTGATTTTGTACCAACAATGCAAAATGTAACAATCGCTGTACTTTGGAACGATGTACCAACAGCACAAGGATGTAAAACATTTACATTACATAATGATAATGTGATTTTATTACCAAAGGGAACTAAGGTAATTAAACACTTTAAAAACTATGATGATTCAATCAAATATAGAAGATATGATTCCGTAACAGGTATTATTCATGGCGATGTGGGTTGTTTTACTGCATTTAATTTGGATGGGACGTGTGATTTAGAATTTGAATTTAAAGATGATGTTACAACAAAGAACAATAAACAATATACCACATTAGATATTGAACCATGGGACATCATGCAAGCTGATTTTACACGAGAAGAATTTATCGGCTTTTTGAAAGGGAATATAATTAAATATTGTTTAAGAAAAAAGGGTTCTGATTTACAAGATTTTGAAAAAATTGAACATTATTCAAGAAAGTTACAGGAGATTTTAAAAAATGAATAATTGTAGATATAAAGGCAAAAAAAACTATATACTAGATTTTTAATTGAGGTGAAATAATGAAAATTAAAATTTTAGATAAAAATTGTATTCCAAAGAAAGCCCATTCTATTGACGCGGGCTTTGATGTTAAAGCTAGAACTGAATTTGTTATACCACCTAAGGAGACAGCAATGATTCCAACTGGGGTATGTGTAGAAATTCCCGTAGGTATGGTTGGACTACTGTTCCCGCGTAGTAGTATCAGTAAAACGCCTCTTCGTATGTGTAACAGCGTAGGTGTAATTGACGCGGGCTTTACGGGTGAAATTAAAGTACCGTTACAAAATACACATCATAATTTAATGGTTAGCGTTAACCAGTATGATAAAATTGCTCAATTGGTTATCGTACCATTGGCGGATGTATCTATTGAAATTGTTGAGGAGTTAGAAAATTCTGAGCGTGGTGACGGTGGATTTGGTAGTACAGGGAGATAAGAAATGATTGAAGTAAATAGTTTTATTAATAGCGTAGGCGATTGCGCATTTGATTGTGAATTGCGACATGATATGTTGTTACGTGATACTAAATATACTGGTAATGTTGTTGTTATCAACACTGAAATGTGTTCCATTGTTGTAACAGATGATACAATGTTGATGGATGATAGAGGCTTATGGAAGTATGCTAGCAAATTACAAGTAGGGAATGCGTTAAAATCATATATGACAAATAGGGTTGTTGTAACTGGTATTACAGCATACCATGTTGAAGATGAACCTATGTATAAGTTAGTGGATTGCGATAAAGGCTACATTGTTGTTAACGGCTTTTATGTTGCATGCGATAAATAAATATGTTATAATATAATAGAAGGAGGTGATATATAATGTGGATTCGTATTCGTACAATTCTTATCGCTGTGCTTTTAAATCAAGTAACTTTAAAAGCATTGGCAACTGGTGCTGGTTTGAAAGATGAACAAGCGGAAGCGGTTAGTGGTGCTATCATGGACATTAAAGCGTTTATTGATATGAAAGACCGTCGCTACTTGAATCAAGCCATTGATAAACTTCAAACGCTTATTAAATAGCGGAGGTGGTCTTTATCTCGGGTACGCCGTAGGGTTAGCGTATAATGAGGCGGTTATTATACCGCCTCTTATTTTTTAGTTGACAATGTTATAACAACTATGATATAATAGTATCATAGGAGGGTTATATAATGCACGATAACCAAATATCCGTAGTTCTGGGGGTTGTTGGTGGCTTCCTTTCTTATGCATTTGGTGTAAATGAACATCTTGAGGTCTTATTGTGGGCGATAACGCTTGACATTATTGTAGGCGTGTTAGCTAGTTTTGTAAATGAAAAACTGATGTTCAATAGCAGAAAAATGTATAAAGGAATTGTGAAGAAGGTCGTTATATTAACTTTGGTAATGTTTGCCCATCAATTGGATTTGATGATGAAAACGGACGGGATTATCGCTAAGACTGTAACATGGTTCTTTATAGCGAACGAAGGGCTTTCAGTACTTGAGAATGCGGGGAAGTGTGGGATTACATTACCGAAGATATTACAATCTAGCCTCGAACAGTTGAAAGGATTAACCAATGACAACAAAAAACGTTAAAAATTTAAGCGTGTTATTTGGTGGTATGACCGCTATGATATGCACTACAGCAACGCCTCATATGGTAAAATGGATATTAAGTATATATGTAATTATGCTTATAGCCGAATGGATGGGGAATGATGAAGATACTACCCGATAGGGTGGTATCTTTTTTTATTATAGTAATTATGACTTTTAAGTATTAGACAATATCTACAAAGTGATGTATTATATAACCATAAGGAGTGATAATAATGTTTATAGAAAAGAACGCGAACCCTTGGGATATGAATTGGGAGGACTGTATGATACGGGCTATTTCACTAGCCTTAAATAAGCCCTACATGGATGTGCATGATGACATGTTACAATTAGCATATGATAAGGGTTGGAAAATTACAGAATTGCGTACTGGATGGACGTACATCGTTAGTAATGGTTATGAGGCTTGTGGCCTAGGTGATTATAAAAGAACCGTTAAACAGTATGCAACAGAAATTACCGAACCGCGAATTGTAGTAGTTAATGGACATATGACCTATTGCGAGGGTGGCGATTGGTTTGATACATGGAATCCCGCCCGTTACAAAGTAAATTATGTATTCCGTAAAGTGAAGGAGGATTAATATGTTTTATATCGTAGAAAATAAGGTTTGTTTGTATGTTACGCCAACAATTAAGGACGCAAATGATTGGGTGAAGATGAATAATAAAAAGGTGTATAAAGTATATCAAAATGAATCTAAGAAGGTTGTCGTGGAGGTTAAATAATGAATTTTGTTAAGGACTGTTTAGATAGAAATTTAAGTTTGAAAGACGTTGCAACAAAGCACAATATTCCAATGGATGCTATTTTTGATGTTTACGAGGAAAAAAGAAAACTATATAACTTTACTGAGATACAAAACATCATGAGGGAGGTTTATTATTGTGAAGATTAATAAATATGATTGGTTAACGAATGAATTATTAGCTACTTACAACACTATACAGGAAGCAGTATTTGATAATCATATTTGCTATGGTACTATTTATAAACAGCTTGACAAGTCAGTACTTGAAATAAATAGGGGACGTAGTTTTTACTTTGGTTATGAACCTAAAAAGAGATATGTTATTGAATGTTACGATAACGAAACGCGGGAACTATTAGGCGTATATAGTAGCGTAAAAGAGGCTTCTATTAAGACGGGTGTACTTGACCAACACATCTCCTATCAATGCAGATTGAATCATCATTAGTTTTTAAAGTGTTTAATTACCTTAGTTCCCTTTGGTAATAAAATCACATTATCATTATGTAATGTAAATGTTTTACATCCTTGTGCTGTTGGTACATCGTTCCAAAGTACAGCGATTGTTACATTTTTGCATTGTTGGTACAAAATCAATAACAACACCTACAACGCTTTTATCCTTGCTACAAACCAAATCACCTTTTTTCATGTTAGTCATCCTTTCCTGTAAACGAATTAATTCTTTTCCATGCTTCTTGTATATACCAGTTTTCATCAAGCCATCTAGGCTTTAACATACCTTGTATATTGCTGTTTACATTTTAGCATGTTCAGGGCAAGAAGCAAATTTCTCCGCATTTTTACCTTCTTTTTGTTTGTACAAAATACCATCTTTACGGCTTCGGCTTGCGAACACTCTATACACTTTATCAGTCAATACCTCATTATTATATATAGCCTGTTTATAATTACCTGATAACTTATACGTTTTCATGAAAGGATGACTAACATGAAAAAAGGTGATTTGGTTTGTAGCAAGGATAAAAGCGTTGTAGGTGTTGTTATTGATTTTGTACCAACAATGCAAAATGTAACAATCGCTGTACTTTGGAACGATGTACCAACAGCACAAGGATGTAAAACATTTACATTACATAATGATAATGTGATTTTATTACCAAAGGGAACTAAGGTAATTAAACACTTTAAAAACTATGATGATTCAATCAAATATAGAAGATATGATTCCGTAACAGGTATTATTCATGGCGATGTGGGTTGTTTTACTGCATTTAATTTGGATGGGACGTGTGATTTAGAATTTGAATTTAAAGATGATGTTACAACAAAGAACAATAAACAATATACCACATTAGATATTGAACCATGGGACATCATGCAAGCTGATTTTACACGAGAAGAATTTATCGGCTTTTTGAAAGGGAATATAATTAAATATTGTTTAAGAAAAAAGGGTTCTGATTTACAAGATTTTGAAAAAATTGAACATTATTCAAGAAAGTTACAGGAGATTTTAAAAAATGAATAATTGTAGATATAAAGGCAAAAAAAACTATATACTAGATTTTTAATTGAGGTGAAATAATGAAAATTAAAATTTTAGATAAAAATTGTATTCCAAAGAAAGCCCATTCTATTGACGCGGGCTTTGATGTTAAAGCTAGAACTGAATTTGTTATACCACCTAAGGAGACAGCAATGATTCCAACTGGGGTATGTGTAGAAATTCCCGTAGGTATGGTTGGACTACTGTTCCCGCGTAGTAGTATCAGTAAAACGCCTCTTCGTATGTGTAACAGCGTAGGTGTAATTGACGCGGGCTTTACGGGTGAAATTAAAGTACCGTTACAAAATACACAT
>CYGL01000248.1_pt1 | contig 26579 bp, 30 predicted proteins | sample 485531 | NCBI WGS metagenome assembly CYGL01 (sample SAMEA3497897, study PRJEB9818) | human gut metagenome | reverse complement strand
ATTTTACTAGTATCGCTAACTCCATATCTAGAACCATCATTAGTAAAATCATGAATACTTATTTCATAATGATTATTATCTACTTGAGATAATACAGGATTTGGATAAACATAAGGAACTCTATGTCCAGGTTCAGATTTACTATGGTCAACAGTATAGCTTTTAGTAGCAACTAAATCTCCACATTTATATCTATACTTGATAACGTGACTTTTGTTATCATTATTTGCTATAGTCTGTACAGAATTTGTTTCATATTTAGTACTATTATCAGTTACATCTTCATCAATAGAAAATCTTATTCCACCGAAATTACCAATATTAATAAAAGAAAAAGTATCAGTTAATATCTTTTCTGGAATAGTTTCTCTATGAGTAAACTTAATGTCTATTTTGTCTAAATCTGCTTGAACTGGAAAAGTATTACTTTTACTAGCAGTTTTAACAACTCCATTTTTTGTACCAGTAACTTTAATATTATGTGTAGAACCAGGAACTCTAGAACTCAAAGGAACAGTTGTAGTTATATAAGTTCTACCAAGTGGCATTGATGCGTCAACATTACCATTTGCAACTGGAACATTATCAAGTTCTATTTTAATATTAACTTGTCCAGCTCCGGACATACCATCTCCGTCTATATAATATGTTAAACGGATATTTCCATTTTCTTCATAATATATATTAGAAATACCTACACCATATAATCTTTGTAAACCCATATCTATTTAGTATATATTGTTGGATATAAAACGTTATTAACACTAGCAAGATTTTTGTAATCAGTTTCAGATTCGTCAAACTCATATAGTCTAGCTCTATCAACTTTTTCGTTAAAGAAATAACTATTATTATAAGTTCTATAATTAGCAGTAAAAGCATAATCATGAAGACTTATATAATCATTAAGATTAAAGTTATAACTTAAAGTTATATAGTATTGGTTCTTATGAGGATTTCCATCAATCGTTTGATTTAGCCAAATACAAATAAGCAATCTATTAGTTTTCAAATCTTCTCCAAATACAACATAATCTATATCGAGAGATTTAATCAAGTTATTTATATTAGTTGAAAGAATTTCAGCTTTACCATTTTCAAACTTGAATATAACTTTGTTTACAGAATCAAACCAAATATATCCATGTTTACTAAGAATAGATTCTTCTTTTCTAGCAAGACCACCAAATCCTTCATTACTTGGAAGAACTTCTTGATAATCAATATCGAATACATCTGGAACTTCAAGTTGACTCTTTTGTGTAAGTTTTGGAGTTCTATCAAATACAAATAAACTATATTGAGTATGAATTAACATATAAAGACCAATACCTACAATATTAGTAATACTACCTTTATTTTCAGTTATGATTTTATATTGTTCAACATCAAAAATTCTTGAAACCATTAACAAGACTTTCATCAGAAATTACATCACTTCTACGAATAGTCTTATCAAAAGAATCAATATAGTCTTTACTGTAATTAGTATAGCTCTTTAATGGAGTAGACTTATAACATTCTTTTAATTCAAGAAAATCTCTAAGTTTATCAGGACTAAGAACTTTATTATAATAAACTCCTAAAGCTTTACCTTCTTCATTAGTTAAAGAAACTGCTCCTTCGTTATAATCTTGTTTAATTGAATAGGCATTAGTAGGATATTTATTATAACTATAACTATTATCCATACTAATAGTATATCCATTTAATTTTTGAGAATTAGTATTTAAAACAAATGAAGCAGTAGGATTAGCAATGATTTCTTTATCATAAGTAATTATCTTATCTTGATTATAAAAACCAGGAGTATATTTATAGTTATCTTTACTATATCCAGTTTCATAATTGTTATCTGTTACTCTATAAAGAGTTTTAACATCTTTGTTATAAACATCTTTGTTATCGTTATAAACGATAATTTTATCACCAACATTACCTTTAGGAAGAACTCCAAAAGAAATATTAGGATGAATAGTAGGCTTAATATGACTAGTTAAACTTTCAGTATCATAACCTCCTATTTTATCAGATTTAACAAATGAATATTTATTTCCTTGAATAATATCTTCTTTATACTCAAAGTTTGTATTAGTAACAGTAAGTCTATTTCCATTTAGTTCTCCATTAAGAATTGTGCAAGGATAAGACATATCTTCAACTTTCTCATAAGAACCAAACCAGCCAATATAATTAGAAGGAATTACATCAACTTTAAATCTTGGAAATATAAGTATATTATCATTAGCTACAGTAGGAACTCTGAATAGCTTATTGCCAACATTATTTACTACTACGTCAAATTTAGCTCCAGTATCAGCTTCTTTATCTGAAACAGATTGAGCACTTTCTTCATCAAGTTCATTTTGAACAATAAATCCATTAGTAGCAGAACCATCTTTTCTAATATAATGAATATAGAAACTATACATCTGACCAGGAATTAAACTTCTAAAATTATTAAATGGAGAAGTATGATTATTAGAACTAATAGTAGTAGCTTCATAAGCAGAACTATTCATTCCATATCCCATAGTATAAGTATATGGAGGATTACCAAGTAAATTTTGATTGTAAAAAGCTCGTTGGGTTATAGTAGAACCATTTCTAAAGAATAAATCCTGTTCAATTAAAACTTGAAAATCAGTACTCTTATTCATTAGATATTTGTTTCCGTTAATGGTCATTACAATATAACCATTACGAATAATTATACTATCTATATTAATAGCTTTCTGACTATGAGAATCATAAATAGCAACTTGTTTACTTGTGCCTTCACCAATAATACCTATATATAAAGAGAATCTACTTCTAGTCATATAAGGTTCATTCTTAGGATTATTAGGAAGGTTCTCAATATTGTCATGGTCAATACTGATAGTACTTCCATAACCAAATACTTTAATTGCCGAAGTAAAGAACTTTCTAATAAACTCTGTTATATATTCTGGTTTAATAACATATTCTGTTAAGTCATCTTTTTTACTAACAGTATATTTATCAGCAGCCCAAACATCATTTACCGAAGTAGAATTTCCAATAGCAAAATTAGTTGTAATAATCAACTGTTTAGTTGTAACAACTGATTTACTATAATCAGAAATATTTTTAGTTTCAATATCAACATGAACATTTTTACTATTACCAGTTAAATCTTCGTTAAGATTTTCATTATAATTACTTACATAAATTCTATTATTGTAATTAATTACATTCTTAACATCATAAAGCTGAACTGGTTCACGAAGCATTTCGTCAACACTTTCTTCTTCAATATAAGCATTAGTGTTAAACATTAAAGAAGTTATATCAATAGAATAAGTATTAAATATTCTACCATCAACAGCATCATTATGCTTAACAATATAGCCTATTTGATATTTAGTAAATTTATAATTCTTATCTATATCAAGATTAAAGTAAACTCCTTTATTAGACTTATCATTACCATTTACTAGGAAAGGTTCAAACTCTGTAGTAGGATTACCATTACCGTCAGTATTGTAACGAGTAAGAGCAGATTTACTATCAAGAAAGTTATGAATAGGGAACATCTTTTCCTTCATCATTTATTAATAATAATGTCATCAGTAATCTGAAACCATTTTGTATAATTGTAGTCATCAATTTGATAACGAATAAAGAAAGTATAAAACTCCAACAGTTAAGAGAACCGTTAGTAATATCATAACTAACTTTAGCTTTTGGAATACTTTCTTCAATACCATGTTCAAGACCAGTAGAACCTGTATTTAAGTTCCAAGTTTTAAGAGGAACATGAATAGTATTATTATTCAAATCAAACAGCATCACTTTCAGCTACTACAATTATCAACTCACCTTTATACGTTGTATGTATAACTACCAGCAATTTTTCCACCATGATATTCCCAATTTGTAGAAACTTCATAAGCTTTACCTTCATCAGGTTTACGATAAATTCTAGCTTTTTCTTCATAAGCAGAATACGTAAATATCACAATTTCTTTATTACATGGAATTACACCAACTATATATTCACTAGGATGATTAAAAGTATCTGAATCTTTATCATCACTATCTGTTTCAAAAGAAACTCCAAATCCATATTCATTAGTAAAATAACTACCGCTATCGTCAGTCATAACGTTTTTAGCAGCAATTAAACTACCACACTTAACTTCTTTTGGATTTCTATTTAAATCAAGTTTTGGTACTATTTCCATAATTATCTTCTTGGGTCAAACGTTGAATTATAGAAGAAGTTTCTCCAACCTTCATCACTATAAATATCATTACGAACAGAAGCAATAGCTTTACTCTTTAATTCTTTCCATTGGAGATATGGATTAGTAACAGGACTACTACTTTTTAAATCATATACTGGATGATGACTACCACGACTAAGATATTTATATAGAATATAAAAACTTATAGCTTCTAATAGAATACCATTATCATAAACCATTGGAACTTCACAATCATAATAATCATCGTAATATGTCATAGGTTCAAAACTTTGAACATTTATCCTATCAGTATCAAAGTTTAATTCTATATGACCATTACTAGTTATTACAAAGTTTCTACTGTTATCAGCTTTTCTAATAGTTGCAACCCTCATAAAATTACGACCAGTTTTATTGGTATCATCTATAACAGCAATTTCAGGACTAGGTTCTTCATTACTTTTAGAACCAAATCCTGAATTACAGCAACTATTATTAGTTTCAAGTTGCTTTATTTCACAACCATAATCATCAAATACTTTAATATCAGTAGCATTTAATTGACAAGGAAATAAAGCAATACGATTAATCACTTGAAGTCTTCTATTTTTCTTAGCCATAGGAAGACATTTCATTTGACTAAGTGCATCAATTATCCAAGCAGCAGCACGAGGAATCCAATCACTTTCACTTAGATTAAAGTCGTTGTCTACCTTTCCTACTATACGTCCCATAGAGACTCTTTTTTTGTTCTTCATTTCTAATAAATTTAGTGTATAATGTTTTATCTGCTTGAGTACATAAAACGAATTTATGTTTCATAGAAACATCTAAATCCATAATTTTATTTACATCATTATTTGTTAGTTTAAGAAGTTCTTCATTAGAATATGGTCTAAGTTTAATATCTTTAGTATCAATAGCTTTAAAACACAAAGTACGACCTTGTATTTTAGAACCTAATAAACAATATTCATACCAAACTTCATCAGCTTTGTAAACAGTAGCGTCAACAGCATCATATTCAATACCGTGTTCTCTACAATACTCAGCATCATCTTTATTGTAAATTTGTTTACCTTCAGCAATAAGTTTTTTCTTATTTTTTCTAGTTGCTTCAAAGTCACAAACTTTAGCTCCAGTATTAAGAACTCGATTGATACAAATCCAACCAAGTTTATCTTCAAGACGATAACCATTTCCATTAAGAATCAATTCTCTTTCTACAGCATTATAGTAAATTTTAACTATACGCTTATATTCTTTTAAAGAAAGATTAATCATCTTATCGTAAAGTTTAATCTTTTCTGTTTCTTCGTAAATCTTCCTCAAATCTACAGCATATCCAACAAGTCTAAAACATAGATGCTTCATCTCTGGGTCTTTACGTTCATCTTCAAACATACCTTTAGCTGCATTTTCAAGACGACCATTAATATATTTGTTTTGTTGAAACTCAGGATAATCTATTACTGGATATTTGAATTTATCTACATCAGGAACAATAGCAGAACGTTTAGCGGTAATAGTAGCAGTTAATTCATCTACAGTTATTCTTGCACGTTTCACGTTTAATTTTATTTTCTTCAATAAAATCTTTATAGTATTGAGGAACATTTATAGACTTCTTTACTTTTATTGGCATAATTAATCATATTTTATTGTACTAGGGATTTCATCAGTTTCATGTTTTTGATTTAATAAATCCCTCTTAAATATTATATCTTTAATTTGACCAACCATATCTTCACTAAGTAACCATTCGTTATCATCATAGATTTTATTCTCGAATGTAAGTTCACCATTAATATCAGCAATTTGATTTGGTTGTTCAAAACTTGATTCTATTACTATAGCACCTAAATTAATAGGCTTATCGTTAGCAGGAGGAAACAAATAAATATATTCATTAATATAATCATAAGCAATAGCTCCACATAAACCTGGAACACTTCCACGAAATCTAGCAGTAGTTTCTTTAATATAAGGAAGTTCTCTATTGGTACGATAACCTGCTGTACTAACTCTATCAAAAGGAAGATTATTAGTAAGTCTAATAGGTCTTGGAACCTTTTGATTAGTTCTTTTAATTTTATCTATTGGAATATCTTGAAGTTCTTCTGGAAGTTCAAAATCTCCATCAACTACACTAGTCAAAGTAACTTTAAATCTTTGAGTAAGTAGTTTATCTACATAGTTATGATTTTCATAGCTTCTTCTAATAATTTCAGCTCTAGTATGAACGATTATACTTCTAATCTTTTCGTCTTAGTAGAATTGATTATTAGGTTGACCATAACTATGAGCTATTTCACTAACTAATTGTGCAATACTACTCATATTAATACGTAAATCATTAAATGTTTAAAGCCGCCCCGTAAAAGGTTATGTACTTATGGAATTTTTAGCAAATGATTATTTGGAACGTTATTTAAATCTACATATCCTTTACGGGGCGGCTAGAATAAGTATATTAACTACATCTTATTCAACTTCACAAGTTGGAAGTCTAATTCTATTAATTTGTTTACTACTCATAACTTTAATTGTTACATTATTAACTCCATTATAAGGAACATTATGTCTATGACTGTCAGTACCAAGTAATTAAACATCAATCCATTTAACATAAATTTCTATTCCTTACGCTTGCAAATATAATCATTTTCAGGCAGTTATCCAAATTTCAAACGCCCACGTATATGCCATTGTGTGCGCACACAAATCGTGTCGGATGGCGGTTGTGATTGATTAATCGGCTGATACACATGAAGTTGGGAGAACGCAAGCAAATGCGTAATCGAAATTCGATTATGATTAGAAGTATTATTGTTAATTATATTATTAATATCTTTAGTAACTCCAGGATATGAAAAACCCCTAACACTATTACTAGTATTAGGGGCACGGACACAAACGTATCTAGTAGAAGCAAGGCTTACATTTGAATAATTCCAGCACTTCTAAGATTAAGAAGCAAAGTATTAAATGCTCCAACTATTGTTGGAATAGTAGCAGTACTAACTTCAAGGTTCTTGATATTGCTAATAGCTCTAACCAAACCTTCGTCATCTTTAGTAGCTCTAATTGGAAGAACAATCTCATTTAGTTTCTCAGTGAGTTTCTCAACTGATTCTTTAAGTTGTTCAACTTCTTTTGTCAAATCTTCAATTCTAGTATCTTCTTGTTGAGGAGTTTCAGGTTGTTGAACTTTTTGTTCTCCACTTGTAAAAGCTTCAATAAGAAGAGTCTTTTGCTCTATTGGCAAAGGAAGACTTTGCAAAGCATTATAAATTTTATCAATATCCATAAGTTAATTATTTAGTTTGTTATCAAAATCTTTATAATCCCAATTCATTCGCTTAGCAATAGGTTTAAATACCCAGCTCCAACTTATTGGAGCAAGTATAATACTATTAATTAAAACTCTTATATCAATACTACCAAAATTAACATAAGCAATACTAACTATAACAATACTAATACATAGTATTACACGTTTCCAAACTCTAGTAATTTGCTTATGTATTACACTAATAATACTACTTATAAGAATATAAGTTAGAAAATTAACTACTAAACAATAAGCAATATCAAAACTATTAATAATAGTCTGAAGTATTTGATTTATTAATTCCATAATTGTTTATTTATACTAATTGATTATTATCAACACTAATATGCCTGCAAAGATAATAATAAAAACTAAAATAGCTTCCAAATTAAGATAATTTCTTAACTTGAAAGCTATAATAAAGAATAGTAATTATTAATGTTACCTACATTCATACCAATCGACTTGAACTCCTTTACGACACATATCAGCATACCAACGATTAAAAACAATTCCATCATAACCATCTACATCATCAATAACATCTTTAACATATAAACATAAATGTTTTTCATCAGTAATACTACTTCCAAGATAATCAGCTTTACACATATTGGCTGCAAATACTGCATCATAAGGATTGTCGTTATTATCAAGATAAACTCCATTTTGTTGCATCATATCGAATAGTTTATCTTTAGATATAGGTTCAAGAGGAACTTCTGTTCCATTAGAATCTCTAGTAGTCATTTTACTAGTTGCAAACTCAACAAGTCTTCTATTAAAATGTCTTCCGTTATATCTAAGATAAGCTATCATATCTTCAGGAAGTTCATCATAAACATCAAAACCTTCTTTTACGTTCATAATTCTAGTTGTTATAACCGCCCCGTAAAAGGTATCGAATCATACATTCCTTTTACAGGGCGGATTTCAATTAATACCTGCCATAACGACCACGACCATATTCTCTATCTCTGTCTTCGTAATCATGCTCACGTCTATCATAATCACGACCTCTTCGATAGTTTTCTTCTTCGTCATAGCGATTGTCTCTATCTTCACACTTATCAAGAGTATCTTCCAACTCCTGAAGTTCCATCTTCATACGTCTAATCTTTTCTTTAAGTTCAGACTTATTCATATTACGTTGTACCATAAGTATCATAATTTTATTATTTAGTTACAGCAGCCAGAATCTTAGCTATATCACCTTTAATTCCAGCAACCTCAGTTTCTATACCTGCTATTCTTTCATCACGTGCTTTGTCTTTAGCAAATTGAGGATTAAGTTCTTTAAGAACTTCTTCACATTTAGTTATTTGATTTTTATAATCTTCAATATGTTCAACAACATAATTAGCATGTTGAAGAGTAGCTTCTACTTCAGATTGGATAGTTTGTTTACTTTCAGCAATAATAAGATTACCATTGTTGTAACTAACAGAAGTATTATTAGCTGGAATATTGTTATAATCAACATTACTACCATCTACTTTAACCTTTAAATTTACAACCATCATGTTAGTACCATCGGTAGCAAATACAGGTGTAGTACTTCCAACAACTTCTCCAATCTTAAATTCTATACCATTAGTCTTGTTTAAAATATAAACTCGACTACCTTGATTAAGACCTGAAAACATTATACTATAAGTTGAAGTTTATTATTTTGTTTATCAAATACTATAATGTGAAGACCCGCTGTAAGAGCAGTAAGAGCTTCTCCATTACTTGCTAAGAGAGGAAGAGTGACATTATTAACCATCATTTCAAAGCCAGTTGCAGTAGTTGTAGCTGCATTAAAATTAATTACCATAATACCGGCAACTCCCATAACTCTGAAAGTATGATTAGGCATACTAAAAACAGCATTAGCAGTAGCACTGCCAGCAGTCGTTTGAGTAGCAGCTACTAAAGGTATACCACCACGATTACCAATGAATTCATTATTTAAAGCCATAATATTACCTCCTATAGATTACATCCAAAAACCATTAAGATTACCATTATTATACATACCATACTGATAAGCAACACAATTAGGTACTGCCTGGAATGGTTGATAAGGAACTGTTACAGTCTGTGGCTGAGCACACTTGATTTCATTAACAGCTTGAGCAATAGGATTTACAGCAGCAGCAATTTGCTGAGCAATTACTCCACTTTGATGTTCAGTAGTCAACTGAGTTTGCAGAGCATTAATCTTATCCTGCATTGCAGACTTCTCAGAAGCATCAAGTCTAGCAATAATTCTATCACCAACAACACCGATAGACTTATCCAAATTGCAAGTCTGGTCACGAAGAGCATAACCTACATCAGAAAAACCACGAGTTACAGCACTACCTACGCCACCAACAGATTCCTTAATAGCATCAGTCTGACGAATAGTTTCAAGCTGAGATTGATGAGCACTATCACTAATAGCAGTCTTCAAGTTGCAGCAGCAAGTTGCTAATTGCTGAGCAAGAGTCATAGTGTTCTGAGTACCAGCATTAAGCAAAGCACCAGTAGAAGAATCAATCTTACAACCTACCTGAGTAATACCATTGTTTACCTGAGCAATAGCTGCCTGAATCATATCAACTTTAGTTCCAAACATAGAAGCCAATCGCTGAGTTGCAGCACCGTTACCATTAATAGCTTGCATAAGCAGGTCACGTCCATCATTATTACTAACCATATTAGCAAGAGGACCAAGGCAACCACCGCCACCATTCTGACCCATGTTACCAAACAAACCACCATTACGCATAAGAGGATAGAGGAAGAACAAGAAGATTATCCATACCCAATTACCACCACAAAAACCTCCATTACACATAAGTAGAGGAAGCAGACTGCTAACATCACTAGAAGTCTTACTAGTTCCACCATCAGGGAACATAAAAATTTTAGAATCATCCATGACTTATAGAATTATTAAGTTAATAAAAAGATTAATTTGTACATTAACTAGTATTTTGTACGTTGCAAAGATAAACAGAATCTGGCATATATACAAAAAGATGGTAATCGGATTTTGTTCCAATTACCATCTTAATTATTTGTTAGAAAGTATTATCATTAGTTATACCGATGACAACACTTTTATTTTCTACTTATTTTCTTTTAAACAAAAATAGGGTCAACATCTTTATTCATAAGAGTTGCTTCGGAAGTAGCAAGTCTAAAAGCTCTAGAAGTTTGATAAAACTCAGTACTCATCTTAAATAAATGTCTAGTAGCTTGAACAGTTCTATTTAAAATATAAGCTATACTAGTAATAGTAAAACCTGCATGAACCATTTGTTCAACTACTAAAGCTCTAGCCATAACTACATTTTCTTCTCTAGATTTACCAACAATATCTTCTCTACTAATAGAATGAGTACCATCAGCTCTAGGAATATCACAAGCTATAATCACATTGTCGATTATAGACCAAATTAATGTTTCTTTCCTATTCATACTCTTATTTGTTTAAAAGTTAATAATATGATTAATAATTGCAAATATAAGATTCTTTTCAATATGTTGTATTAATTTGTTTATAATTATAAAATAGTTTAACATAAGAACTATACATTATATACAAAACGACACATATTATACATTTAATCTCAACTAAAAAGGAAGTACTAAATAAGCACTTCCTTTCTTTAATACATAATTTATTTACTATATCAACTCTATTCCTTTCCTAACATCGAATCAATCATGTTGTTTTTAAATTGATTCTAATTTTTATGAAGATGTAATATACTTATTTTCAACAAACTCTGCAACAAGAAGAGTATTATCATCTATCTTTATTAAACGTGCATAATTAGAGAACTGCATATCCAATTTATTAATCGTAGCAAGAAATGGACCATTTGATGTTGATAATTGCATTCTACGCATATAGCTTGTATTATTGTTACGGCAAGAAATAGTACATCCTTCTATTTTTGTAAAGACTACCTCCAGGGTACCCCCTTTCGATGCCTTTTGAAACCAATTATATACATCATTATTATTTTCCGTATCTACGTTAATAAACTGATGATTTGTGACAAATGGAATAATTTTACCTAACCTACTTTCTTCACATTTAGAACTAAAAACAACAGCCGTGCCAAAACTTGCTTTTATTTTCGTCCAAAAATGGTTTAATCCATTTAAATCTAAAAACTTCATATTAATTAATTTTTAAAATTATTATTAAGCAAATAATGCATCTATCTCTGTTGTAGTTATTGCACTGTCTGCTGTAGCTCCTGAAGCTATTCCATCAAGCTTCCTTTTATCATCTGAACCCATAAATCCATCATCTCCACTAGAAGCCTTTGGAATACTGATGGTTTCCTCTGTCCCATCAGCTTTTGTTACTTTAAGTATTTTTACTGGAGTAGAGCCATAACTAGAAAAAGCAATACTTTTAACAGTGTCACTCTTCTTAGCATACTCTGCAAGGTCTACTGTAGCACGGAAGTCTCCGAGTTTCTCCCATTTTGAAGCATCATAAGTTGCACTGGTATCACCAGTATAAATATATTCCTTATATTGATTCTGTGTAAACACCACCAGTATCTTTAATAAGATAAATATGCTTCTTAATATTAGTTGTAGGAAGAGCAGTTACTACTTCTGCAACTGTAGTATCAAGATTACCTAATTGGGATAATGGAACATTGCCATTTGCATCAAGTCCTGCAACACCATTAGCTTCACCAATAGGAATCATTTTTCCACTTGCAAAAAGATAATGATTATCATATCCACTCTTAGTAATACTTGATGGGGATACGACTATAGCTGTACCACCATCTCCCTGATGTAAAAAGGTCACATTTCCTCTAATTGTACCACCAGTTAATGATAAATAATTAATATTAACCCAGTTCTTAATCTTCTTCCAAAAGTAAGCAAGTCCAATTGCGTCTAAAAATTGCATAATCTATTGTTTTAAATTGTTATTTACTAATAATATCTGTTATCTGTTCCTCCGTGATTGCTGGGGGAAGTCTTTCGTCACGATGTCGGTCATTCGCTTTATTATCAAAAGTTTTAATACCTACATCATCATCTACATAATTTTTATTTATCATACTTTAATTGAATAAATTATTTATAAACTCGTTTGATATTGGTACAAATGTAATAATTTCTCTTTTGATTTTATCAATTTCATCTATATTTTTATTTATATTTTGCAAATTAGTTTGTATTTTATTATCTAATTGGTTATTTATTAATGTTTGTTTTTCTAAGATTTTATTATGTTGTTGTAACTGCAAACTAATATTATCAAGTTGTTCATCAACAACAGGAGTAGCTGGAATACCAGTATCTTTACCATCACTAAACCAATTACCATTATCTCCAATAGTTATATTTCCACTAACTACTACAGATATATAATTTCTTACTTTAATACCTGTATTTATCCAAATACCATTAGTTCTACATTGATACAAAAATGCATCATTAAGATTAGAACCAACATAAGCATATTGACCAACAGCAGGAAGTTTAACATAATTCTTTAAAGCATCAGCGTCAATATACCAACCTACAAATACATTCCAATTATAATAAACATTATTCCAATAATCTTTGTTCTCCCAATTTGCTAAATCAGTTGAATTAAACTGCCAAAGTTCAAATTCTGCTTGACGGTCAAGTCTATCAGAATTAAGATTATAAAAACTAAGTGTAGCACCTGCTCTACGATTAATAGGAAGAATTGTAGCTACAGCTTCTTCTATATTATCAAAAGCAGTAATTGTACCATTTTCATTTTCAGTAGTAAGATTAATGAAATTATTATCAGCATAACCACTAACATTTAATGGTTGCCAATATTCTCGATTGTCAATATCTATTCTACTAGGAACATTAGTCTTAGCAACATAACTAAGATTATCATAAGAATTATAAACAAGAGCAAGTCTTTCATACTCTTGTTCTCTACTCCATTTACCTTTAGGAGCAAGAGATACATTTCCTAAGTCTTTACTAAATTGTTTCATAATATGATATTTAAAAATACGTTTTATTTGAGATTTACGTTCCTCAAACATGTTTCACGAATAATCAATCGCCTAACGTATGTGAACCGCTTAGAACAAAAATAAAGTGGGTCTATGTGAGTTTTGATGTATCGAAATGTATGCGTGAGTGAATGAAATTGCTAATTTTAAAATCGACTAAACTTTATTATTAGATTCAACATTTAAATGACCATTGTCATCAATAATGAATACTTCACCGTTATCTATATCATTTAAATATTGTTGATAAAGTTTACCAGTTTCAATATCTACAATAAATTTAAAATTGTTTCCGCTACAACTACAAAGAGCTCTAAGTTTACCATCAGGAGTAATCGGATAGTAATTAGTTCCATTATAAATTGGTTTACCCAAATTCTTATAATAGTCTTCAAGTTGCTGCTTTACATAATTATAATAAAAATTAGCTTTAGTATAATCAGATTGTTGATAAGCAGCACAAGCACTTTGAAATAATCCCCAACAGTTGAACAATTTCTTACCATCACCTTTACAAGCAAAACTACAATCATCAATAATACCTTTACCTGCATCAGCAACATAATTAATAAGTTGATGATAAGTACAAGTCCATTCTGAAGGTATAGTAAGATAAAGTACTTCTGGATGAATTTCTTCAGTACTATTATTTTTTAATTGTTCAGTATTAGGATTTGCATTATCTACAAATCCCTTTACGGGGCGGTTTACCTTGATTTCTTCCATACGACTTACTGTTTAAACGTTATTTACTTGAGACCTAACTGTCTCCAATTTATCATCAGTAAGACAATCATAATTATCAACACAGTCTTGAAGAATGTGATTATAAATTGATTTACAAGTCTTACTATCATTTACAACATAACCTTGAGAAGAAAGAACTATCTCGGTTTTAACACCAATAAATTCTTTTCTCTCAAGGTCCTGTTTGAGAATATTTGCGACATCACTGTTATTCATAAGAACATCTTATTAAATAGTTCAATGATTAAAAACCTTATTGTTTACATAAACAGAATGTTCATTAGCAATAATAGTAAGTTTATTAAGAATCTGTCCAATTCGGACATCCTTATCTTGACCATCATATATTACTTCTAAACATTCTTTAGTTGTATCGTCAATCCATTCATCTTTAATTTTTGTAGCAATATTAATTCCATCAACTTCATAAGCAGAAAAAACATTATAAAGTTTATAATATTCAGTACTAATAGTTTTAAAAAGATTCTCTCTAATTAAATCTCTATTTTCTTCAATATTATTATGAATAATAATCTCATTACAAGTCTTACTAATATTAGCTCTAAAGCTATCAAAAGCTAAACTTATAACTTGACGAACTTTAGTCAGTTCTTTACTTTCTGCATCTTGAATCTGTTTATCTAAAACAGTATTAAGTTTAACTACATTTTCACTAACTTCTTTAATAGCAGAAGCCATTTGAATTAATGGTTTATTTCTGTCTTTAGCTTTAAATAGGTCAACTAGTCTAATAATAAGAGTACTAAAGAATATAAACTCCACTACTTATTAAAACTGTTATATAAGACGAATCCTTAATCGCATCAGATACTATTTGATTAACTTGATTAAAACCAATCCATATTAAAACAATTAATGGGAATGTTGCTCTAGACCCCCCGTAAAAGGAATGTAGAGCTTCATTCCCATCTAAACTGTTACCTATTGAATTTTATACATCACCAGCTTGACTACTTGCTTTAAGACCCAAAGAAGTTTCGATTGCTGTAATAAAAGCTTCATTAGCAGTAGGAACTGCCAATAGTTACTTCTTGCCAAACTGCTTCATCACGAGTACGAGCATACTTACGAGGATTCTTAAATCTAAGATGATACAACGTATAATCGTCTGCATCTACATCCATAGGATAACCTGGATAAATACTTGCACCATCAGCAAGAGTATTGTTAAATCCTCTATTCTGAGCTGCTTCAGAAGCAAGATTCTGAACATAAGCTTTATCACAAGTTGGAGCAGAACCCTTAGCTGTAGTAGTAACTGTAGTACCATACAAATCATCAGCTGCCATCAACTCCCAAGGTTGATAATCTTTAGCAGTGGCAGTAATAGTAGCTGTCTCAATAGTAACACCTACATTCTGATTTTCTACCTTAGCAGCCAACTCCTTCTGCAAACGAGTAGCAACTGTAGTAGCAGTATCACCACTCTTACAACGAGTAGTAGCTGTCCACTCACGACGCTCATGCTTTGTAGTATCAAGCTTAACAAGCTCAATAGTAAAATCTTTACCAATTACAGGAGTAGGAATTGTAATGTTAGCACTAAACTTAGTACCGGCAGTCTTAGTAACCTTAGTTACAATAAGACTATCAATATTAACTTCGAGTACTACAGCTTGACTATTTGGTCGACCATAAGCAAGACCAAAATCTTTAGTCAGTTTAGCATCTGCAACGAACTTGCTCAAATCGTCAAGTTCAAAGATACCAAGAGAACCAGCAGGAACTTTAGTAAGGTCAAATGCTGCACTTGATTTAGGAGCAATAACTGCGCCACTCTTTACAACAAATAATTGTCTCATATTGTTATTCTATTAAATTATTATTATTGTCTCTGATTACCATCTTCACGATAATTGTTTGCTACTTGTTCTCTTTGTTGATTTTGTTGAGCTTGTTGAGCAGCAGCTAAACTTCCACTTTTAGCAAGTTGATAAAGTTCAACTGCGTGCTTAACAATATCTACGTGCATGTACTCTGGTAAATCACAATTTACATTAGTACCATTAACATCTTCAGCAAATCTAACAACAGCAGGTTTTGCAATATAACTAAGCCTAAGTTCGTTAATATTTACACCTTTAAAAGTGAAAGGTTGACCATCCTCAGGTTTAGCATCAGCCCTATCAATATATAATTCAATAAGACTATCGTGAATTGAAGCCACAGGACTTCTCATTGTTGGAGCTAAAACAAAATCATTAACTACATCAGCAACAAATTGGTCATCAACTATACGAACTGGAAATACGTTAGTAACAAAATCTGATTTCTTATAATTAATTGATAAATCAACTACATATAAAAAACTAATTGCAGTAGATGAATTATCATCATCATCAGTATAACTTCCAGTAGTTTTAAAATTATTCAAAGGTAATTGAAAACTAATAATATAACTAGTTTTTTCCTTACCTTTGATTGTTACATCAGCAATACTACCTTTCCATACTTTATACAAAGACTTCAAGGCATTTACTTGATTAAGTTTTGAAGCATCGCTAATTACTCTATCATTAGTAATACCAATGTTTTGAGTAATAACTTGATTAATGGTATCAGAAATACTATTATTGATAAGTAAATCAATTTGTTCAGGCAGAATAGCTCTAGTATTCTGCATACCCATTTGTTGAGCATATTGCCTAAACATTCTGTGCATTTCTAGAATATCCATATCTATTTATATTAAATAAGTTTCAACTTATTTTCTAACTTAGTCTTTAGACCAGCATTATTTGGATTCTTGAAATAACTAATAGCTTCGTTAATATTTGCTCCAATAAACTCTCCATCAGGTGTACTAATCTGTTGATTGAAATCAGAACGAACAAGTTCACCTCTTGTAATAAGAGTTTCAATAAATGCTTTATCAAGAAGATTCTTATCGTTTACAAATTCATTGAACTTACGAGGGTTTGTAGTAGCAAAATCCATCAATTCTTTAGATTGAATAAGAGCCGTCTTAGAAAGACCATCAGAAAGACTAATACCACTATAAATACAATATTCAACGTAAACTGCATTTGTCTTAACAGGAGAAGCTTGAAGTTCAACAAGATGTCTAAGAGCAGCCTGCTGTTCTTTAATAAGTTTATTCTTACGAACTTCTTCTTTATTCTTATCCTTAATATAGAAACGAAGATTAGCATTAGAATTAATGAAAGCTTCATCTTTAGCTACATCAGGATAATTAAGACAATGACGATAAAGAATATATTGTTCAAGATTAAGTGGGTCACCATATTGATACTTCTTGCTTTCGAGTATAAATAAATCATTATCTCGAATTACAGCAGCTTCATAAAGTTTAGCCGTATTAGAACGGTCAACTGCATTATAGGTTTCCCAAATCTTCTCTTCTGCTTTATGAATTTCTAGATAATCTTTCTTATGACGATAACGGAAAGATACATCAATAGTTCTTTCAGTATCACGAACATCAAAGAAGATATTATTAAGATAATTCTTAACTCTAGTAATAAACTCTGGATTGTTAGAAGCAACACCAACTAACTCTGGGAAGTAATGTTCAACTTCACCTTTATTAGACATAAGCTTACGAACTGAATTAACAGAAGAACCAATGGTGTTACGTGGCTTTCCAAGAGCCGCCATATTAATTCTACGATAAGCAGAATAATTAAGAACAGAAGCAATAATAATCTGTCGTTTATCAATATATTCAGCTTCGAGTTCAGCTTTTAAAGCAGCTTGCTTCTCAGCTTCTTCTTGTGCAACAGTTTTATCTGTAGGAGTATCACTATTTGGAGGAGTAGGAATTTTCAAATCTGGAATTTTAATATCACCCATAGCTTAATTTGTTTATTAGTTATTACAATACACACTTCAACTGGAAGAACTTAGTTGCCTTATCTACTTGCAGACCGTATGAGTTCTTAACCTCATAACGAGAGCAGTCAATATCAGTTGCAAGAGAATTAGTAGGAACTGCACCCCAAGAAGCAGGAATAGGAGTAAGACCCTTAATTACACCATTAATATAAACCTGACCCTTCTTACGTACCTTACGAATGTTATTATGACCATTATAAGAAGAAGTATCAAGCATAAATGCTTGGTGAGAAGTCATTGGATAACCGGTACGTGGATGAATATCACCATTAGCTTTAGCATTATCTGCAAATGTACCACGGTCAAGGAATGACAAATGCTTCAAAGTAATAATGTGACCATCAACAGTCTTATACTGACGGAAGTAATTACCATAAGTAAGACCAGTAGCAGATTGCTGAATCATCTTATCACCAAGAGGAGTAACAAAACCACTATCCTTAGCATCATTCTTAATAGCTCTATCAAAGTCTTCTACGAAACCTTTACCACAAGCAAGAACAATATCCATCTTACCTGTATCAGTATCCTTATCAAGAATATCACCAATAGTACGATTCAACTTATTAAGAGTAAGTTCCTCTCCATAAGTATCATAGTTACTTTCACGGCAAATTTGCTGCATACCAGCAGTATAAGGAATAGGCTGTCCATTATCTGGGTCAACCATTGTAATTTCACCGTTAATAGTCTTATTGTACTCTGCGAACCAAAGACGCTCCTCATTCATTACTCTCTGTTGAAGCTCGAACTGGCGCATCTCCTCGTTAATCCAAAGATTAGTAGTACCACCACTAGAAGTCTTAAATTCATAAGTAACTACTGTATTAGCAATGTTACCAGCAATCTCTTTACTAAAACGATGGAACTCAAGTTGAGAAGTCATCTTACCTGGTCCCATACTATTAGTACGATTACCCTTAGAATAACTCTCTGGAATAGTTGGAGCAGTCAAAGACCAACTCTTACCTACAGCCAAGTTCTTAGACACATCAACATAAGCATTTGGATTTGGATTTGCAATACGAAGACGATAAAGATAACCACCATGACTACCTTTACCAAGGTCTTTCATAATACGAACCTGAGTTACACCATCAGGAGCAATCAAACCATACTGCTCAATGAACCAATGAGTTCTAAACTCAACTTCAAAGAAAGCACCACCTTTACCAGGAGTTGTATTAGCACTATTAAACCAAAGTACAGTATCATTGAACTTCATACGACCCATAGTCTTCCAAGTCCAATCAGTAGTATCAATATCTACTGTACCAGCAGCACCTTGACCTTCAGTCAAGAAATTAAGTGGAAATCTATCATCATCCATACCAAAAGTATAGGTGAGCATAGAATTAATCTCACTAGGTTTAGATAACATAAGATGAGCAATGGTTTCCTCATTAGAGTAACCTCTGTCCTCATAGTTACCACGTTGCACTTCACGAATTGCGTACATACTTAATTAATTTATTTGTTAAACATTAAATTGATTAGCTAAATTGAATATCATCAATAGCTTTATGATTAGTACTTGCTGGTTTAGTAATTCGTACAGTGCCACGACCTTTATTCTGTTTAGTTACTAATTTGAGGGTTTTTACTTTTTCCTCGTTAATAGCCATCTTAACTAGGTCTTCATAAGTTCCACCTGTATACATCAACCAAGCACTAAGAAGTTCTTCATCACGTTCTTGTTCAGCAGACTTAGCAGCCAAATCTCTTTGATAAGCTGTTGCAACAACACCATCAGCATCTTTAGTCTGACGATAAAGATAGTCATAAAAGTCGTTAGGAGTAACAGTAACTTTCTGACCATTAACTGTGCGAACAAGAGTTTCAGGTAATGTATAATTACCAATCTTACGACTAGTAACAACATCTTTAATATCTTTCCAATAAGCTAAAGTTTCAGCTTCATCTTGTTGACGTTGAGCTTCTGCCTGTTGAGCGTAAGCTTCATCACGTTGTTTATCAGCAGCTTGAAGATTAGCTAACTGAGCTTTAGCTTCATCATAAAGACCACCTGAATCTTTAAGATACTTAATATAATTATCATTAAGACTAGCATTACCAAATTCTTTAGCAGCAGTCTTAATAATAGCAATTTGTTGTTCCTCAGACTTTTCATCTACTGTAATAGAACTACGGTCTGGACGTTCTCCAAAACCATGAGGGTCTCCATTATTTACAGTAAGATAATCTACAAATTGCTTGAGAATAGGGTTATCAGTAAATACCTTATTAACCGCAGCTTGAGCTACTTCATTGTTTTTAAGTTCAATAACCTTATCTACATAAGATTTGATACCATCAATAGAATCTTCAAATTCAGCAGGCTTACCATCTTCATCAGTAAGTTCTACATCAAGAGCTTTTTGAATAGCAGCAAGATTAATTTCATCAGTAGGCTCTTCTACTTGAAGAGAATCAATCCAATCTTTTACATCTTTAGCTTCCTTGAAAATTTTATTATCTTTGTCTACGAGATTACCATTTTCGTCTACTGTATAAGTTTGACCATCAAACTCTACATTAGTACCTTTTTCTAGCTCCCCCGTAGAAGGTGTGGTATCCTTACCTTTACCATCTTTACCATCAGGATTATCTTTCCCGTCTCCATCACCAGTTCCATCGCCGTCTTTACCGTCTCCGTTACCGTCTTTGTTACTAGGAGGTTCAGGGTCTGTACCATCACCGTCTTTATTACCTCCTTTATTATCACCTCCGTTGATGTCTGGAGCATTAGTTCCACCACCATCAAAATCGAGATTAATTCCGTCAAGTGGACCCATCAAACGAGTATGAGGTTTAAAACCAAGAGTATTACGAAATACAAACATAAAATAATAATTTAATGATTAATAATAAAAAGAGTAACATCAGTTACTTGTTTGCAAAAGTATAAACTTTATTTTAATAAACAATAGCTTGCTTACTTATTTATAATATATTAATATTGACTATATAATAATGTATACCTTATTATATAAAAGTCTTATTAATGTTAGTTCCTCAAGCCATTCCAGTACTGCATACTTTAGTGAGTTCTATATCAAGCATGAATCAAAATCGATTTTCACAAGTCTTTCTAAGGAACAAACATTGACGTAGAGCGTAATTACTTTTACGGGGCGGCTCTCAAATATATTCGATGATAAGTTATTCACGAAATAGAATTGAACGTCTTACAGACGAATTTGAAATATTAAATATTTTATAGATAGATAATAAAAAGAGTAGTACCCTCACGAGCACTACTCTTAGAATAAACATAAACCAACAAAAAATAAAATCTATTTCTTATCGTATCTGTTCTTGTTTGTCTTTGCAATCTTTAATTGATTAGCCATTTCTTCTCTTTTAACTTGTCTATCAGCTGCTTTATTATAAGCATCCATTGCAAGTTTTTGACGTTCAAGTTGAATCTTAGCAGCTTCACTAGCCTTCTTACTTTCTTCTTGAAGTTTAGCTAATTGAGTTTTAGCATAATCATCGTTTTGAGGATTTGTATCTCCAAGTAAAGCTATATCACCTTTAGCGTATTCAAGTTGTAAATCATATTGTGCTTTAAGAGCAAGAGTTTGTCTATCTTGGTCTCCCTTAGCAGAAATCTCTTGAAGTTTCATTTGATTAGCTTGTTCTTGAATTGCCTGGTCCATTTGCTTCATTTGTTCTTCATGTTGCCTTCTAATTTCAGAGAATTGTCTAATAGTATCAGAAATAGCTGCAACATTATCTCCTTGAATAGCTGCAAGAGCAGACTCTAAATCTCCATTTTGTGCGGCACTAAATGCCCATTGTTTAAGTTGTTGAATCTTATCCATTTCTTTACCATTATTTCTAACAGTAGTAGAATAGTCAGAATTAACAAAACTATTAACATCAAGACTAAGATAATGTTTCTTACCAGTTGTCTTATCAATATAAGATGTTTCAAGACCTTCAACATAAGCGCATTTAGCAAAGTCTAAATCTCTATTATAATCAGCACATCTTAAAAGGTCGAACATTTGGAATATTAAAACAGAACCAGTACTTGATTGACTAATAGCATTTTGAGTTGTAGAAGCTCCAGCAGATTGAGCTATTTGACCATAACGTTGAGCATTCATATCAACAAGCTCTCTAGCTTCTTGTTTAATTGCTTCATTAAGATTACTAAGTTCTGTTATGTATTGTCCCATATTAGCATTAAGCAATCTAATGTTTTGCATCTTAACACCTGCTGCATCTTCTTCAATCATCAATAGGAAGTACACCATCGGCTGCCATTCTATAAATAGCATCTTCTGTTTCAGAAGAAACAAGTGATTTTGGAAGTAACAAAATTAACATCTTGTTCTTTGCTATTACCATTTCTTGATGATAAGAAATAATATTTCTAAAAACTTGGAAAGGAGTAATTATTTGAATAATACTAAACTTTCCACAATAAGGAAGAAGTTCTTGAATACCATTTATATGGAAGTTTACCTTTACGTTACATAAAGAATAGGTCTAGCTTTAACAGGATAAATACCATTATAACGAGTACCTATACGATAACCTTCATAAACTTGAGTTTTATATTTCCATTCAATATCAATATCTCCAGCTTCTGGATTAAATTCATAATCTTCTTCAACTATTTTTTGTTCTTGGAAACCAAGTTCATTAGTATAAGTAAGAATACCTTGACGAGCAAAACCTTTCCAAACTACATGCCAAACTTCATAAAGATTACTATTGTTTGCACTTGGAGTTAAAGATTGAGTTTTATATAAATTTCTTTCTTTATCAGTAAACTTACTACAAACATCTGGATATTTCTCAAATAATTGATTCCATCCTAATTGAACAACTTTAGTAGAAGCACCTGGAGAAGTATTATATATATCATCAAGATAAGCCCTATCTTTATCAGTCAAATAATCTTCAAAAGTATCAAGTATTTGATTATATGACATCATAATACGTCTTGCAAACATATCATGGTCTTCAACCATAAATTGATTATTAGGAATAGGAAATGCTTCAATAGCTGGAACACATTCCTTAATAATCTTATTTCCTCGAAGTTCAGTATATGTATAACATTCACCAAGAGAACAATAATTAAAGAAAGCAGTAAGATAAATCTGAGCATCATTTGTAAGGTCTCTAATATAATTAAGAATATCTTGACCTTGTTTACTTTCTTTATCAATATAATCTTGATTGAACTTAGCAATAAACTCTTCTGGGTCTGGCATTACTTCTTGAGGATTTATACTTTCAGGAGATTGACCTTGACCTTGAGCTTGTTCTACAGCTTCTTTATACTTACGTTCAAACTCTTGTTGAAACGCTTGCTGTGCTGCTTGCATTACTTTTTCCTTCAAAGCTTGATTTCTCTCAAATACTATATCAGGATTGTTAGCTCCTACTGCAAATTCATGAGTTCCTTTAAAATACTCTCCTATATATCTACGTATAATATCAGACATAATATCATAATTACGAAGAGTTGCAGGAAAACGTTGAAAACGTTCATTAGTTGCATTGTAAGGATTAAGAGTCTTCTTATAAAACTCTTGTGGTAAATCTCCATGTAGAACATTGAGCATTGTTTCAGTCTCAGTTCTATCATTCAAACTAAGTCCTAAACCAATAATATAATCTATACTATTAGCATACCAATCAGGTTTCTCTTTAGTAGCAGCATCAACCTGTTGTTTAGGAAATTGAAAACTTAAATTATTAAACATACGTACATTATATTAATTAGTTAACTAAATATTAAAACCAATTTCTATGCCAAATATCATCTCGAATATTTTGTTCAGTAACCTTCTTTCTATGAACAAGTTCTTTAGCTGCTTGAACATCTTGAAGTTTCCATTGTAAAGCACGAATAATCATTTCAGATACTCTATCGAAATTACCTTTAACATTCCATTTAAGAAGTTCAAGTATACTCTGATGGTCATATATTGTTTGAAACAACATAATATCATTACCTTTTAAATCTTTACCAACCGGACTATAAAGCATTTCTTTAAGAAGTCGAAGACCTTCAAGAACTTTACTACTACCAGTACCAGCACCACCGCCTACGTTGACACCATAAGAAGCAGTAACTTTAGCTTTAATAGAACTATCCCAAAGTTCAACAGGGTCTTTCATTAAATACTTTAATGCTTTCCATTTACTAAAGTTACTTACAGTTTCACCACGGTTAACCTCAACACCAGTTGTTCCAATACAATTATAATAACGTGCCATAAGGTAACATATCCAATCAGCTTGTTCAAGTTTCTCAGGACGACCATAATAAGCACAAACAAGTTTAGTCTTAAAGTTATTATATTGAGTAGGATTTTCCCAAACCTTAATACTGTTATGAGAATGTTTATTAGTAAGTGCATCATTCTCTTTATTAACACCTACTGGGTCATAACTAATGCTATATTGCCCAGGAGGAATACCAAGTTTAGTAGTTCCATCTTTATCTACATAAGAAACTTTAATTGGTTCAAACCATTTACGAACACAACCATGATGATGTTCACGAGGCTTACGAGGAACACCTTGAATCCAATCAAAATAATCAACATTAAATTTACCACCTTCAGCTTTAATACGAGCATTGGTTTTAAATATAACTTTATGATTAATATCTTCAAAGAACATTCCATCGTCTGCAATATCTGTATAAGCAGGGTCATTCTTTAGAATTTCTTCCCAATTCATTAAAGCTTCAGAACTAAATAAGTTTTCACTAGTAGAACTAAATGATTCACTAGGCATATTAGCATACTGACCTAGATAATTAATATAATCACTAAAAGTTTTACTACTTTCTTTTTTAGCTTACACGTTCTTTAAATGCAATACGAAGACCAGTTTCTATATTAGAATTACCATCTTTGTCCATTGCAAAGCTGTCTCCAATTTGACCTTGAAGACCCCAACAATATGGTTTAAAAATAACCGCAAACTTCATTACGAGAATCTTTATCCCATACATTTTCAAAAGGCATAAAATGGAACTTATTAGGATTATAGAAGTTTATTTCAAAAAACCTGCATATTACCACTAGTTGCAGTACCCCAAGCAAATAGGTTACCAGTAACATAACTACCAGTACGCATAGCAGGTTCAGTAACATTCATATAATCATCAAAGTTTTCCATTGTAGAAACCTCCTCAGTCTTAACACTAACAGCATCCTTACCAATAGCACAATCAGGATTGTTATTAGCAGAAGCACTAAACAAAGCACTATTCCAAGACTTAGGACTAATATCTCCATTAGGAAGTTTAAATCCTAAAGTAAAGTTCTCAGCAGAACGAGAAAGTATTCCTCTTTTAAAGAATGTATTATTCTCATAAAAATAAAGATTTCTAATACTAAAATCAGTAAGACCTCCACGTTTAGTAAGATACTTTGAATCAGCAGCTACATGAATACAAACTTTATTAGGTTGAAGATTAATCTTATTAGCACTATGAGCAGACATAATATAAGAGAAACCTCCACGTCTAGTTTTATCTATAAGAAGATGAAAACCATTAAGTTCACAAAACTCAATAATAGCAAATGTCCAAAACTGTGCATCTATAAATTTAGGAAAATCTTGTTTCTTTTTACCAACAGAAGCTTTATCTGTATGTATAATAGATTTCTCATCCAACTGTTCAATAATAGTATAATTTAGATAATTATACATATCTCCACTAATATGAAGATTTTGAACTTTACCATCACGCATAAAGCAAGGAGCGTCAAATCCATGACTTCTTCGATATTCTTCTCTTTTACGAAGTTGTCTATGTGGAATACTATCTTCTTTATATAATGTATATTTACCACCATTAATATGGTATATATTAGCCATTTCAGTAAGAAGATTAGTATTTATAAATTTATCTCCTATACGTATATCAAGAAGAAAGCCACCACTTTCTCCTATCATAAAGAAATCATTAGGGTCTTTATAACCAGCATCTTTAGCTCGTCTAAAATGATTTTTAGATTCCTTTATGTATTGAAGAAAAGGGTAGCTTTCAATATACTTTTCTACAGTCTTATCATCATTCATTTCAATAGACTTAAAATTAGTAACACAATAGCAACACCAGTACTACAATAAGCAACATTACGTTGTTTCTTTATTTTCTTACATGACCTATCCAATAATATATATCTTTGTCTAGCTTGTTCTGCAAGAATACTATCATTGACAATAATTTGTCGAAGATTTTTATTAATATCTTTTTCATAACTTAATTCTATTAATTTTGTATTAGCTTTACGAAGGTCATCAATAGCAACTTTAATACTATCATGTTCTAGCCCCCCCGTAAAATGTATGTGAACTTTACTTGATGAGTTGATAGAATAACTTAACAGTACTATCATTATC
>CYGL01000247.1_pt1 | contig 26758 bp, 26 predicted proteins | sample 485531 | NCBI WGS metagenome assembly CYGL01 (sample SAMEA3497897, study PRJEB9818) | human gut metagenome | reverse complement strand
TTTAAGTTGTTGTCTGTCAAAGAGTAGATGTGTGTTATTAGGATTTAGTGTAGAGTAAGGTAGGGTGAAAAATGAATTTTTTTTGAGAAAAGGAGATTTTTTTTTGAGAAGTTTGTTCATTTTTTGCATGGAGTTTTTTGTGTTTAGCAGGTTGTTTTTCAACGTATTGGATATTGCTAAAACAGTTTTATCAAAAAGTGTACATGGTGGTTAAAATTAACAAACATGGTTTTTTTATATGTTCGGAATTGGTTATATTTGCATTTAAGGATGTTGTAAATCAAAGGGAAGTGTTATGGATACATTGAAATACGAGCTGCTTCTGCGTGAGGTGCTGTCTCTGATGCGCGGAGATGAGCTTGACTACGCCCAAAGGAACATGGAGGGTCTTGCGAAGGTTGACGCTGTTCAGGATTTGTTGCGCAATGCGTTGAGGAAGAGCAGTTTGGGAATGTTCAACGGTGTTCCCCACTGTTTTGACGGGAGGGTGTACAGCCCTTTGTCGTGGTCTGACTTCTCGAACCTTGTTTATGACGTTATGAGGGAATGCAGGGTCCCTTTTGGGTTTTACGGCAAGACGCAGGGCATCGCGAGGGTTTGCAGGAGCGTTGTCGAGGGCAGGGAGCTTCGTCCCGACAACAGGCTCATGGTTTTCTCGAACTGCGTGTGCGACACGTCCACCGGGGCTGTACATGACTTCGGCGCGGAGTGGGTGCAGGTCAGCGGGGTCGGGTACAGGTGCGACCCTCTCGCGAAGGCTCCGGTGTGGCTACAGTTTCTGGAGCAGGTGCTTCCCGACCCCTCCCTGCGCGAGCTTCTCCAGCAGTTCCTCGGGGCTGTGTTCGTTGACAGGTCTGAGGCGAAGATAGAGACGCTGATGATACTGTACGGGGCGGGGAGCAACGGCAAGAGCGTTGTTTACGAGACCGTCTCGGGGCTTCTGGGCAGGGAGAACATATCGAACTTCGCCCTCTCCGCCCTCATGGACGTGGGGGAGCGCAAGAAGAACATAGCGTTCATGAACGGCAAGCGGCTGAACTATTGCAGCGAGATAGACACCGTGTGCTTCGGTCGCGGCAGCGATGCCATAAAGGGGCTGATAAGCGGCGAGCCTGTGGAGGCGCGTGTGAACTACGGCGACAACTTCACGGCTTACAACATACCGCTCATGATGGCGAACACCAACAGGCTCCCCAAGCTCGTCGATGACTCGTGGGGCATGAGGCGGCGGCTTTGCGTCATCCCCTTTTACGTCGAGATACCGAAGGAGCGTCAGAACACGCACCTTGCGGCGGAGTTGCGGGACGAGTACCCCGGCATCTTCAACTGGGTTATGGAGGGTCGCAGGAAGTTCGTTGAGGGCGGGTGCAGGCTACCTTACTCCGCCGTGGCGGAGCGCGTCATGGAGGAGTACGCCAGCACGGGGAACACGGTTACGGCGTTCATGTTCGCAAAGGGCTACATGAACGCCTCGGGGGCGGCGGTCGACATAGAGCCGGCGTGGCTGAACAGGCGCGACCTCTACGCCTCGTACAGGCGGTGGTGCTTCAACGGCAAGCGGCAGATAGAGGATGAGCGCGAGTTCTCGCGCGTGCTTGAGGCTTCGGGCTGGGAGATGCGCCGCAAGTCTGACGGAATGGCTGTCGGAGTTTACGGCGCGGAGGCTGTCAGGGCACTCCGCAGGGAGGCTGCGGAGCGTGCGGCTACCGAAAGGCGGCGAATCGCCATGGAGTACGAGCGCGAGGCTGCGAGGATTGAGGCTGCGGAGAAGTCGGGGGCGGTGAAGCCGGATGACGCTGCGGCGGAGCTGCGGAAGGCGGAGAAGATGAGGCGGTACGCCACTTGGACGGCGAAGTCGGGAGCAAGGGCGGGCATTGTAGTCAAGGACGGCAGGAGGCTGGCGAAGGGCACTGTCGCGCTTGCGAGGTATCTTGCGGTGGGGGTCTCCAAAATGGAGAAGCTCATGAGCAGGGGCGTGTTTGACGGGGCTTACACGGAGGGGCGCGGTTGCTACTGGTTTGACGTTGACAGGTGCATTGACGCGCTGCGCGACTATGACGAGGGCAGGAAGGGTGTCAAAAGGGACGCTGAAAGCGTGCTTCCGTGATTTTTATACATGAATTGTACTAATCCTGTAAATAATAATGGCTATGGGAAAGAATGAAGACAAGGGTGCTGGTGTGCGCCTTGAGAGGAGCTACGGCAGCTTCAGGGTGGTTTTCGCGGCTGGGCGCGGCGGAAGGCTCTGCGCCCGCGTGTCGAATGCGGCGGGGAACTGGTGTGAGGAGTTCGCGGAGGACAACATGATGTACACGTTCCTGCGTGAGGCTGCCGCCGACACGCGCATGGACGCTTACGCGCATTCTGTGGTCGCCCTGCACTATATCGTGTCAAACATGTTGTACCCCGACCCGGATTTTCTGGGGGATGTCGCTGACGCAGTGTCGCGGCTTAACGCCCGCGCCATGGAGCGTGTTGGGGCTACGAGTGAGGAGGATGACGCACGCGCCTTGGAAGAGGTGCGGACGACTGCGGAGGTCGCCGCCGAACTGGGAAAGGGGGCGCACGATGAGTGATTGCAGGGGTGTGCTTACAGCCGGCGAGACCGCCGGTATGCTCGGCGTTTCGGAGCGCGAGGTTTACGGTCTTTGCGCCTCCGGCGTGCTGCCGCACTACATCTGCTTTGACGCGGCGGAGATTGAAGGTTATTTGAAAAAGGTGCGTCAATGACACTAAGGGATGTGGTGAAGATGCGTTTGCGGCGGAAAAGCAAGTATGGTGTGGTGAGGCTTAAAAATGGCGGAGAGTGGATTATTTTTTCGCCGCAGATACACAACCCTCAATATGAAAATCTTAGCGACAGGTATTTGTCTCTGACTGACCATTGGAAAAGTCTCTGTAAAGAAAAAGGTGCGCCTATCTGACGCACCTTTTTGTATGTGGTATGCTGTGGCTTCAGCAGTCTCCAAAAAACAAAGTCCCTGTAAGGATGCGCCACATCCCGATTTGCTTTCGCGGCACAAACATCCTCTCAATGCGCTTTTTCTGCGCCCCCTGCGCCGCCATGCGTGTGGTTGTATGTCTCTCCCACACGCACGCGAAGCGGTCTTCGGGCATGGCGTACTCGCTTATTATGACAGGGCGCGGGCATTGCTCCGCCCATGAGTAGAACGCCTCGTGGTCAAATGCCGTGCCGTACCCGTGTGTGTAGGACGTTCCGTACAGTCTCAAGGCTTTTTCGTTGCGGTTTTTGCCGTATGTTGCGCGCTTTTGCGCTTGGGCTGCTCTTTCGACTTCGCCTTTTGCTCCCCTGCGGATGGCTTTCCCTCCGCCTTTGCGCCTTTGAGTGCGTTCCTTAGCTGTCTTTCGAGCGCGGCGTTCTGCGAACGTGCCCATGAAAGCTCCTTTTCGAGTTCAAGTATTCTCTCGTCCTTTGCGATGAGGGCGTTTTTTAACATGCTGATTCTTTTTGCCCCGAAAGGGTCTGAAAAACTGAAATTTCCCATTTTTCTGTGTTTTAATGTATTTGTCCTATTTTCCTTATTCCGTAACAGGTATCGCTATGCAGCAGCATCGTTTGTGGTATGGCGGCAGCGATTCCGTGTCCGTGTGCAGCCCCACCTGCTCCTGGCAGATGTTGCAGGGGTATGAGCTTCCGCGCATGACGTAGAATGTCTCTGTCCCCGCCGTGCGGTACAGGAACTGCATCCATACGAGTGATGACAGGTATGATGTCATTTCCGCCAGCCCCCTTGCGGCACTTGTCATCGCGCCCTTCGGAGTGTTGCGCCTGTGCTGCCCCCACCTTTTGCCAAGCCTCGTGATTTCCTTTATGTCCTTGGCTATGGCTGCCGTCGGGAAAGAGCGTTTCTCCGCCTTTTTCCACTCCTTTACCGCCTCGTTTTCCGTCTTTCCGTTGAGTATCGCCCAGAGTGCTGTGATTTCCGCCTCTCGTGCGAGCTTTTCGGCGTATGCCTCCGCCGCCTCCCTTGCTTCCTCCCACTCCTCCTCCGCCATTTCCTCGCAGGTGTCCTTTTCCGCGCCCTCCCTTTTCCCCGCAGCAGCCGCCAGCAGCACCTTGCGGGCTGTTTCGGCGAGTTTCGCGCATTCCGGCGCATCGGCGTTCAGCGGCTCCGGCGATTTGAGCGCGGCGGTAAGGAGAACCGAGAACGGCATCTTCATCATGAAAATGCGGTGTATCAGCCTCCTTATGGCGGCGAGCGCGGCGGCGTACACGGCTTTCTCCGCCGCATTCGCCGTGTCCCTCCTCTGCGCCACGTACTCTTTCGCCTTGCGCTGCTGCTCCCGCGTGAAAGGCTTTTTGTCCTGTGCGCTCATTGTTCTTGGCTGTTGAGGTTATAGAGCAGGTCGGCGGTCTCCTCCTCTTTTTTCTCCTTTATGAGCCTGTCCCACTCGTAGTTCCGTCCGTAACCGGCGTTCTTCATGATTTCGGAGCCGGTGTGCCTTGACAGCACGCCCGAATTTACCGACTGCACGGTGTTGTTGACAATCTCCGCCGTGTTCTGGTGTATGTAGGGGCTTATGGAGGGGTAAACCCAGAAGTTGTAGAAGCGCGAGACCATTTTTGTTTCCACTCCGTAGCCGTAGAGGAACAGCCTCATTATGTCGTTGAGGGGTGTCTTGAAGTCCTTTGCGTCGAGCATCGCCCTTTCGAGGGACGGCGAGTAAATCAGCTTTATCGCCACTCCGGGGAGGTCTCCCGACTTCACTTCCGGCGGAATGACGGTGAACGAGCCGAGGAAAATCATCTTCAGCAGTGCTTCCAGCTGTAGGCTGAACGCGTTTGACACATCCGGGCGGTTGAGGTACGAGGCATCATCGTCCTTCCCCATTGATATGGCTTTCACCGCACCGTACATATCTCCTTGTATGTCAACATCATCGCCTTTAAGCACCATTATGGGGAAGGCGTATGCCATGTTGTTTTGCGTGAGTTGCGAGATTGCCAGCTCGTAGTTGTCGATGCTGTCCTGCGCGAATGTCCAGCATGGTCCGTGCGCGTCCCTGTGGTATGCGATAGGCACGGTCTCGAATCCGTGTTCCACTGGCTTTTCCGCCAGTTCGTAGCCGTCCAGCCCCGACAGCGCGGGGGGCGCGGTGAAGTACGTTGCCTCTGCCGTCCCGCCGGAAGCCTTTCTGTACGTGTACATATACTTGTCGTCCCAGACTTCCACCCATTCCGTCCTTTTCCTTCCTGAATAAGTGAAGTATCTTCGTGCGAAAGTGTCGAGCCTTCCTGTTATCGGGTTGTAGTGCGGATACAGCGTGTCCCCTTCGAGGAACGACAGCGTGCGCGTGTACAGTTTCCCGTCAAGGAGGTAGAACACAATCGCTCCGTCCCCGGTAATCTTGCAGGAGCGGGCGAACTCGTAGAACCTGACCTCCATGTTCTTTTCGAGCCACCCCTTCTGCATGAGCAGGAAAAGCTCGGAGTTCGCGCCGTCCTCCTTGGTGTCGGTAAGCTCGAACTGCACCGGGTTTCCGCACAGATGCACGAGCTGCTGCGCCGTTATAATCATCTGGAACGGCATAGCCACCCTTGATATGCGCTGCTTATAGAATTTCTTGTTGCCCCGCTCGTCCTCGGTGAACCTTATCCTGTCGGGGTAGAACACCTCGGAGTTGATTTTGTGTCCCCAAGGGTAGAACTCGCGCAGGAAGTCCGACTGCGGCACGACCTGCCACTGCTGCGCCTCCGCCGGGCATGAGGCGGTGTTGAGGTCGGAGACCACCGCCCCCCTCATGTAGCGTGCCGAGGTGATGCGCCCGAAGGGACGCTTCGTGAAAACGTCTGTCTGTATCATAACAATCCCAATCCTCTTATTTTCCTGTGTGTATGTGTTATCGTGAATATCATTATCATCATCAGCCCCTCTATGAAGTCGGGCGAATGCCCCACAATCCTTTTCATTTCGGACTTCTTTATTATGCACCATCCCTTGTCGTAAGCCTTGTCGTTTTTCCTTATCGCCTTGCGCTCCCTCATGAGTATGTCGCGCAGCGTGGCGTTGGAGTACCCCTTGCCGGAGAATTTCCGTCCGAGCAGGTCCGGGGCTATCGAGAATCCTCCGTCTATGAGCTTTTTCGCGAACAGGTAGGCTGCCTGTGATTTGAGGTTGCCGTATATGTTCCTGAACTTCGGGTCGACCGCCGCGTTGTTGAGGAACGGCACGGCGCGTGGGAAGAATCCCCTGAACACCTGCCCCAGTCCGTTGAGGTCGTATGTGAACCTCTCCTCCGGCACTCCCCATTCGGCGAGCTTCGCCTTTACGGCTGACACCGTGTCCTTTGCGTTGAGGCGGAAGGCGCACACGTCTGCAATGTGGCTGCCGGTGAACAGCCACAGCGTGAGGTTGTCGCCCCCCTCGAACGCCGCGTCGCACGAGGCGCGGCGTATGCCGTCCCCGATTTGCGCGGGGGCGTTGAAGAACCGTTCCATGTCGGGTATCTTTATCATGTCGTCGCCCACCGTCTTGAACTTCCAGTTTCCGCCCAAGTCCCTCTCGCGCTGCTCCTCGGGCTGGTTGACGAGGTTTGCGAGGTAGGTGGGGTCGGACTTCATGAGTATCTCGTTCTCGTCAAGCCTCGCCTCGACGAACGCCACTGACTTGACGAACAAATCCTGCGGCTGTCCGTACTTGGCGTATTCCGGTCTCCAGTATGCGTCAATCGTTTCCTTTGCGTTGGCGTACACCTCCTCGCGGGTGTCTCCCCAAATGACCGTCCCCACGTCGTCTCCGTCCATGAAGCAGTATCTTATCACGGCGTTGCGCTCTTTTATTGGGTAGCCGTCCTCGCCCACCCACCATGCTATGAACTTCGCCACCCACGAGTCGGGGTCGGGGTTGCAGGTGCCGATGATGCGGTTCTTCAGCCCGAAGGCGTTTCGGTTGCAGGTGATGAGGTACTTGAACTTGGCGTATTCCATGTGGGTTATCTCGTCGATGCCTATGTATGCGTACTGCTTCCCCTGAAATCGTATCTTGAAGTCCTCGGTGTTGCCGGAGTGGTACGAGAACTTGAGGAAACCGCCGGAATTGAAGTTCCACCTCATGTCGGACTTGGAGCGGTTGTACTCGCCGAACTGAGAGTAGAACATGGGGGATGTGTCAATGAGGTCGGAGAGGTCGTCTATTTCCTTTCTCAGTATGAGGGCGCGGAATTTCGGCTCATAGATGTCGTAGAGAGCCTCCATTAGGAGGGCGGCGGTTTTCCCGCCTCCCCTTGAGCCTCCGCCAATCACTATGTCGGCGGGACAGGCAAGAATGTTCTCCTGCCCGCCTTTCTGCGGCGATATAAAAAGGGCGGAGTTTTCGGCGTAAGCCTTTTCGCGCATTTCGTCGAATGCCGAATATTCAATCAGTTTCTCGCCTTTTCTTAAAAAGCTGTCGGAAAGTCCGTCCATAACAAATTCAAAGATAGTAAAATAATTTCAAATGTGAATATTTTATCAAAAAAACGCATATTTGTTTTGTGGATATTTATAAATATCTTACCTTTGGAGTTGCATGAAAGGGAGTTTTCGGACGGGGACGGCGGAAAGACCGCAATCCCCTCCGTTTTCCGCGATACAGTTATGGATAAAGAGGAGATATTGCAGAGAATCAAGGAGAGTGCCGGAGACACCGGGCTTTCCGACAGGACATTGGAGGACTATGTGGACAACAATATGCCGGAGGAGGGGAAAGACCCCGACGATACCTATTTCACCAGGCACGCGGCAGTACTGAAGTCCATTTCGGGCAATTTCCGCCACGATGTCGCTTCAGCCGTTGAGGACTTCAAGAAGAACTGGAAGCCCGACCCGGACGGCGACGATGAGGGCGACTTGAAGAAAGCCCTCGGTGCGCTTGCCGAATGGCAGAAGCGCGTTGAGGACATGGAGGCGAAACTTGCCGAGGCAGACAGGAGGGAATCCCGCCTTTCGCTTGAGAAGGGCGTGAGGGAGGCGATGCGCGGCAAGGGCGCGTCTGACGAATATGTTCTGGGCAAGGTTCTTGACTCCGCCGACTTCGGCGGGGAGACGGATGCCGCAAAGATTGCGGAGAGCCTTCTTTCCGCCTACGATGCGGAGTACACCGCTTGCAGGGGGCATGGGGCTGCCCCGAGGTTCAACGCCGGCGGAGGCGGAGGCGGAGGGTCGAAGGACATCGATGATTTCTTCTCGCGCAAGGCGAAAAGGGAGAGTTGGGAAAAGAAGAACTAAAAAGGAATTGTTATGTACGGACAAGGAAACACTTTCGCTTCCGGGGCTGTGGGGCTTTCGCACGCAAGGCGCGTATGGCTCGAGGTCACGGAGGTGTACAACGGCGGCGGCGTGCTCGGCACTGCGACCGCCTTTCTGACCGACGGCAAGGGCGTTGTCCCCGCAGGGACTGCCGTGAAGCTGTCGGGCGGGGTGATAACCCCATACGACGATGCCGCCATACAGGCGTGCAAGGATGCTTCGGAGGTTGCAGCCTTGGGCATCAACGGCTATTTGCAGAGCGACATCCACATCGGCGGCTCTTCGGACAAGGGCACCGGCACCGTGGTTTTCCACGGCAAGCTGGACGCGAAGATGATAAAGGCGGACACGCTCGCGAAACTCAAGTTGAACACCCTCACCCCCATGATAGTTTTCGTGGAGTGAGGAAAGATTTTGCAAGATGAACAGATTGGACAGCAACACATACGGCGAGCTGTTCTCCGCCGCCCTCGGCGGCGAGAACTGGCAGCATTTCGTTGACAGATACAACGAGAAGTACGATTATGACACTGTGCCGGACTTTGTGTTCGCCCCCACCTCCATAAGCTACACGTTCCAGCAGCTTGTGGAATCTGCGGGCGCGAAGACCCTCCCGGCATACGTTGACGTTGACAGCCCCGGCTATCTCGCGGCGTTGAGCGACCTGAAGGGCGTAACCGGGAACATCCCCACGCAGAAGAAGTTCTACCGCCTTGACAGGCGCGTGGTGCTCGAGAAGCTACAGCTTATAGAGCGTTACGGACTTGACGCGATGGACAAGAGCATGAGGGACGCTTTCCTTTCGCTGCTTGACAAAAGCACGGACGGACTGATAGCCTCGTTCTACAACGCGCTGGCCTACCAGCGCAACCAGATAGTGAGCAAGCACGAGTTTGTGATAGACACCCCGAACAACCCGAGGGGGCTTCACGGCATAACGATAAAGTTCGGCGTTCCTTCGGCGAACGCGGACACCTTGAGCGGCACATCGCGCTGGTGGACTGACGCGGACCACTCAACGGAGGGTACGGCTTCCGACCCTCTTGACTACCTGAAAAAGAGGGTGAAATGGATACGTAGGGACGGACACTACACCGGTGCGCTGCGCATGGAGGTGAGCCAAGACCTGTGGGACGACATGACAGGGCACAGCAAGGTGCTGAAGGCTGTCGGGTTGCGCCTCTATCCGGGGGCTGCGAGCGATGCCATCGCCACCTCGCTTGCGAAGAACGCGGACGACGACGTGGTTAAGGAGGCTATACGCAAGAAAATCCGCGTTGACAGCATCGTGATACGCGACACATACGCGTTCATCGACAAGCCCGGCACTGACAGCGACGGCAACCCCGACCTTGTTACGGAGCGCATAGAGGCGTTTGACGGCAAGACCGTGGCGTTTGTCCCCGAGGGCGGCTTGGGCGACATTCAGGGTGTCGAGCCTATCACCCTCGGCTATGATGATGACAAGGTGGCGGGCTTTGAGGGCAACCGCCTGAAACTTTCGCAGTACGCGGAGCCGCGCACCCACTCCCTATACATAGAGAGCGAGGCTGCGCAGATTTGCGTGCCTAACAAACCTAACTATATGTTCCGCAGCGTCGTTACGGCGTAGGCGGGGCTTGCAAACTCACGGCATCATGGACGGTTGCGCTTGCGGGGCAGTTGCGGGGCTTACGATAGAGGCTTACCTTAGGGGCATGGTCTCTTACGAAGTCCCCGACGGTGCGCTTGCGAGCATAATGCTGCGGCGGGGGCTTGACTTCGGCGTCCCCGCCTCGGCGTTGCTCGAGAAGGAGCGCGAGCTTTGCACCGCCGACCTGTATATGTGGTGCGCCGGCACCCCGAGCGCGAAGAACGACACGGAGGACGCGGACGCTGGCTGGAAGCACAAGGAGGGCGGCTGGCAGACGAGCGCGTATGACAAACGCCTGTTGCGGCAAATGGCGAACGACCTCTATGCCAAGTGGGGCGAGGAGGGTGGGAGCCGCAGCCGTTTCGTGATAAAAACCTTCTGACATGGGCATCAGCAATCCGAGGTTTCCGCACAGTTGCAGGATATACCGCATGGAGGGCGCGACCTCTTTCGAGAGCGGCGAAGCCAAAGTGCTGTATGAGGGCGAATGCCGCAAGCAGACGAACACGAGCCTCCGCACGTTCCGCACCTCGGGCGTGATAAAGGGCGACTACTCCCTGTCCCTTCCGGGGACGGTGGGGGGGATACTCCCCGGAGACCTCATTGACGTTACGGACAGGCAGGGCGAGTGGAAGGGCTGCATGGTGAGCGACGCTTACGCGGGCAACCTCGGCACCACCGTTTACTTCAACATGGGGAATAACTGACATGGGCAAAGACAACGGAAAACTGTTTGACGAGGGCATCGCCAAGGCACGTGGGCTTATACTCAAGGCTTTGGAGGGCAGGATGTCCGCCTTTGCGGACATGATGCTCGCCGACGCTTACAGTCTCCGCAAGGGGTGGAGCAGCTGGAGCGGCAACACCCAGACCGGCTACACGGCTGGCGTGGCGGTCGGCGGAAGGCTTACGGCGGTTAAAAGCACAGGCGAAAGCCTCCCCTCCCCGCTCCGTCCGAAACTCGGCAAGGGCGAGACAGACACGCTTGACCCTGACTATTCGGGGCGGAGAAAGCAGAGGCGCACAGGCACGGCTGACATAGCCACCCCTTACGGCATGGCTCTTGGCTTGATGACGGTCGCGGAGGCTGCGGGGCTTTCCTCGAAAGGCATCGCGTTCAGGATGGCGACCGGCACGGAGTATTCGGAATGGCTTGAGTTCAAGAAGGACTTTGAGGTGCTTGCCGGCTCTTTCGCGGTGGCGGAGGAGCGTCTGCGCAAAGTGCTTGGGAAAGGCGGTTTGGTATGACAGAATGACAAAAGGGCATGAATACGGAGTTCAACTATGACGGCATACTTGCGGATGTCTGCGCGAGACTGAAGGACGCTCTCGGCGTGGAGGTTTACGCGGGCAGCCGTCCCGCAGCGGTGGAAAGGGCGAGGAACGCCTTTGCGGTGGCAAGTCTCGGCGGCGGGATAACCGACGGCGGGGACACTTACCAGAGTTCGCGCCTCCTTGTGTCCCTCTTTGCGAGGGACAGACAGGGGGGCATCGAGGACACTCCTGCTCTCGGTGCGCTCGTGAGGCGGTGCGCGGGGCTTTTCCCGCTCTCGTGCGAGCTTTACGTGGCGCAGGACGCGAGGATGCTCTATTCGGGGGCTGACACTCTCGGCTTTCACGCCGCCTCTTTGCAGGTGGCTCTGACAATAAGGAAATGACATTAAAAAAGAAAGAAAATGGCTGCAATAACTACAACTACGGGGCTTGACACCCTGCGCGTCCTCTTCAACTCGATGAAGAACGTGTATTACATCAGCACAGCGAACGCGGGTCTTGCCGAGCTGGCGAAGTTCGACATGGAGTTTCCAGTGCTTTCGGACGGCGTAACGTTCAACACCGGCGAGGCGAGCATAACGAAGATAAAGCTCACCACCGGGGCGGAATGGACGAGCGTCGCGGAGGCTGGGGACAGCGACATCACCTTCCAAGTGGCGAGCGTCGCCGACGCGGTGGCTTCCGTCCTCATGGACAAGAAGACTTCGGCGGAGGTTTCAATGGCGAACTCGGTTGCCGGCAAGACCTACAAGGGCGACGGCTACACCACTGAGCCGAAGAAGCTCGCGGGCGGTCTCTTCATGACCAGCGAGGCGAAGGACAGCGCGATATTCCTGCCGAACATCGAGGGCTACTCCTCGTTCGTGTGCGAGCAGAACAAACCCGCGTACTTCAACGTGAAGATAACGCCCCTTGCGGACGCTTCGGGCGCGAACTTCTACATACTGACCCCGGCGGAGTGATTTGGGGGAAAGGTAAAGGAACAATAGGAAAACAAACCAACGTCTTCCTCTGACAGGGCTGCGGCGGGCGCGGGAAGTCCGCGTGCGCCGCAGTTTTTTTTTTCGTTTGTCGGGGACGGCGCAAAAAAAGAGAGGAAAGGCATGAAGAAAAAGGTTACGCCCCCCGATGCGGCGGCGGAGAGGGAACTGGACTCTGTGATAAGGAACGGCGCGGACTTCGCGGAGCTTCGCGGACGGCGCGTGAAGGTGAGGTGGCTCGGCTATTTCGCGATACGCAAGCTGTCGGAGGTCATGGTGGACAGCAAGGACGAGCGGAGCGTGGCGTGCAAGTGCGCCGCCGCGATACGGCTTAACGGCTACTGGGGCATCCTCCTGTGGTGGTGGGCTTTGTGGCGGTGGTACTTCTATGTGAGGCAGTACAGCGAGGCGGAGCTGCTTCCGCTGATAGAGCTGAGTAAAAAAAAAGTCCGCTCGAGACATACTTGACCGCTACCATATATCTGACCGCGATGAAGGACACCGTGATGCAGATGACGAGGAAGGAGGCGGAGACTATCCTTCGCGGACGGTATGGGGAAGCCTCTGGGAGTTAGCCAAGCGCACCCCTTGGCTCGCCGAGCCGATGAGGGTTTTCGGCATAGCCGTAACGCCCCCCCTGTATTACATAATGAGCATGAGCGTGGCGCAGGTGGAGCTTATGGCTTGCGACGTGGCGGTGTCGAATTTCCGCCGCTCCAAGGACAGGAAGGACGGTTTCGCAAGCCCGGAGCGCAAGGAGCTTGAGGAGGCTGCGGAGAAATGGAGGAGGAAGTACGGCGACGGCGGGGACGCGAGTGTGGCGTTCGACGCGTCGAAATGGAAGGTTGAACATTGAAAGTTGAAAATGAATGGCAAATCTCGGCAATCTGTATTTTGACATCTTATTACAGGACAAGACGGACAAGCAGCTGAAGGAGATACGCTCCAAGGTCATTGCGGGTCTTAAGAAGGAGCTGCCCGCCCTTGACATAAAGATAGACAGGTCGAAACTTGCCGCCGATGTGCGCAAGGCGCTTTCGGGCGAGAAGTTCACAATAGACGTGAGGACTTCCGACGGCAAGGCGTTGGGCAGCCTCACGGCGGGGCAGCTCCGCGCCCAGAGAGCCGCCGCCATTCAGGCGGAGAGCGATGCGAAGATTGCTCTTGCCAACGCCCGCGCCAAGGCTGCGACAGACCGCGCCTCCGCGTCCTTGCAGAGGCTGGCTGCGGCTCATGCGGGGGCGGCGGGTGCGGCGGAGCGCAACGCCTCCGCGCTGGGGCGGACGGCATCTGCGGCGCAAAGGACTGTGGGCTTCATGGGCAGCCTCCGCAACGAGCTGGCACAGCTCGGGCAGGTGTATTTTTTCCAAGACTTGGCACGGCGCATAGTGAACGTGGGCGGCGAGCTTGAGAACCAGCGCATAGCGATGGGTGCGATACTGAAGGACACCGGCAAGGCGCAAAGCATATTTGACAAGGTGCAGACGCTGGCTGTGAAAAGCCCCTTCGGCGTGATGCAGCTTAACCAGAGAGCGAAGATGCTCACCGCCTACAACATACAGTACAGCGAGCTTTACGACACCCTTCGGCGCATAGCCGACATAAGCGCGGGCGTGGGGGTGAGCATGGACAGGATAATCCTCGCCTACGGTCAGATAAAGGCGAAGCACGTTCTTGCCGGCACGGAACTCAGGCAGCTGACGGAGGCGAACCTGCCGATAATAGATATGCTCTCGAAGCAGTACTCACAGCAGGAGGGGAGGCTTGTCTCCGCCTCGGAGATTTACGACCGCGTGAGCAAGAAGCAGGTGAGCTTCGAGGACGTGAAGAAGGCGTTTGAGGAGATGACGGATGCCGGTGGTCAGTTCTACAACATGCAGGAGGCGATGAGCGAGAACCTCCGCTCGAAATGGAAGAACCTCGGGGACGCGATAGACGTGGCTTTCGGGAGCGTGGCGCAGAGCGGCATCGGGGACGTGATGAAGGGCATTGCGGACATCCTTACGGACATGACATCCCATTGGCGGACAATGGCATGGACGATAAGCGGCGCTGTTGTCGGATTGAAATCGTACAGGATGTTCGCGCTTTTGGCGGCGCGTGCCGTTGACGCGAACCTCATGGGGGCTTTGGCGAAATCCAGAGCCTTGTCCCCGGCATCCGGGGCTAAGGCGACTGCGGAGAACGTTGCGGGCGCGGGCGTGTATCTGGGGCAGTTGAGAGAGCAGCGTCTTCTCACCGCCTCGAAAGCGAAGTACCTCATAATGACGAAGCAGGTGAACGAAGCGGAGACACGCGCCTTGCAGACAATGTACAAAATCGACGGCGTTACCCTTTCGCACTGGCAGAACGCCAACAAGGTTCAGAAGGCATGGGCTGGTGTCGGTGTCATGGTGCAGCGTGCCGGGTTCTTTTTTGGCGCGGGCATGGCGGTACAGGCGGGGGTGATGCTGGCGGTTGCCGCGATAAGCTCCATAATCGGGCGCATACAGGAGCGTGCCGCCGCCTTGCGCGAGAACCTTGAAAGCATAGGCGAGGCGAGCGCGGAGGCGGCGAAGAACCTGCGCGAGGTTTCGGATGCCATGAGCGGCGTTGACACCAAGACCGCCGACAGTTCGGAACTCACGGACGGCATAAAGAGAATGGTTCAGACGCTGAAGGACTATTTTCCCGAAAGTGCGGACGGCATACTGGAGGGGATATTCGGCAAGGGCGCGGACGGCAGGGTGAAGAGCCTTGCGGAGAAGTTCACGGAATTGCGCGACGCGATAAACGATGCGCAGGATGCGGCGCGGCTTCAAAAAACGATGGGCGAGGCACTCGCCAACATAGACGACGACAACGGGCATTGGTATCCGGGATACCATAACGCTTCTGATGCGATGGAGAAATATGCGGACACACTGAAAGAACTTGACACGGAGGTTCGTAAGCACGCCAGCGAGAACGACGCTCTTGCCGCCGCCCTTGACAGGGTTAAGGAGAAATACCCGGAGTTCCTGAAGATGATGCGCGGCAATGGCGTGGGGAACAATGACATTGCGGGACAGGTGTCGCTGCTGTTCTCGCAGGGAAGAAGGGATATGTGGCTGGAGTTCCAGAAAGGCACTCCTCCGTGGACTTTTTTTCCATTGGGGAACGATGTGTCCGGTTATAAGCAGGTGCTCCGCAAGAAAGTTGCGGAACTTGCAGACGAGTTTGCGCAGACCCTTGCGCAGCAGGGTTACAAGAAAGGCTCGAGGGCGTGGAACATGGCGGTGCAGCGCAGTCTTGAGGGCTTCCTTGACCAGAACAAGGTATTGGATGAGCGCGTGAGGCGCGAGGTGAGGGACGTGTTCATAGAGAAAAACGTTTACGTCCATGTGAAAGGCAAGTTCAGCGGCGCGAAAGACGTTGCCTCTGAACTTGACAAGTACATATCCGGGGTTTTCGACGGCAAGTATGACGAGGATGTGGCGGGAAACACCTTGGCTGAAAAGCGCAAGGGCGCGAAAGGCGCGTATGATGCGGCCGTTGAGGAGGTCAAGGCGGCGCAGGGCGTTCTGCGCCATTTGGGCGTGCCGACTGACGGCAAGACCATAAAAAAGGTGGGGAAAAAAGCCTCCAACGAGGTGAAAGACGCAGTTTGGGCATACAACAAGGCGGTTGAAAAGGCGAACGCGGGGCGCAAGGGATTGGCTGCTTTGGGCTGGGGCGAGGAGAAGAAAATCGACAGACCGCGCACGCCCAAGACCGACACGGCGTTGCAGAATGCACGGAGCGAGCTTTCGGAGCTGCGTGAGGCTTACGGAGAGTGGCAGAAACTGTCGGAGAGCATGGGCGGTGCGTCCGCTTTGGGCGAGATGCGCAAAAGCCCCTTCGCCAAATGGTTCAGGGACGGCGGTCTTGACAAGGACAGTTATGTGCGCCTTTTGGAACGCCTGAAAAACTCCATGAAAGGCGCAAGCAAAGACAGGCGCACGTTCAGGCTTGACATAGACAAGATAGAGTTCGGGCTTAGGGAGGAAACCTTAAAGAAAGCCGCCGATGAGGCTTACTCGCAGATACAGGCGTGGCTTGAGGACTTCAGTTCGCGGTGGGACTTGTACAAGAGCCTGAAAAAGACCACCGGGGACGGCGGCATCGCCCGCATGGCGTTCGGGAACTACGAGATGTGGGACGAGGAAGCCCACAAGTTGCAGGAGCATTTGGAGGGCAAGATGCGGGAAAAGGGCATCACCGCACCATTGCGCCTTGACATGGGCGACAAGGAGGCTGAAAACTTCTTCGGCAAGGATAAGGGGCTTTTGGAACTGTACAAGGAGCTGAAAAAGCAGATACGCGCCACAGGGCGCGAGTGGCTTACGGAGGCTGCGGAGGCGCAGAAATCCCTGATGACCACCGAGGACAAGATACGTCGGCTGAAGGAGAGGATACAGGAGGTGCTTGACGCTAACAACAGGGGCGAGATTTCCGATGAGGTGATGACCCCGATAGTGTCGGGGCTTGAAAAGCAGATAACGGAGCTGGAGCGCGAGGCTTTCCGCGCCACTGACGTTTACCGCCGCCTTTTCGGGAGCTGGGAGCATCTGGGCGTGAAAGGAATAAAGAGCATACGCGCCGAGCTTGACGCTCTGATAAGCAGCGCGAAGGACGACGGCAAGGGCGGTTTCACGCTTACAGGGCTGGACGGAAGGCAGTACAAGGCATCCGCAAGCGACTTGAAGCAGCTCATCGAGCAGCAGAAAAAGACCGATGAGTATTTTAACAAGAAAAATCCGTTCGGGCAAATATCCAAGAGTTTCGGGACGCTTTTCAGCAAGAAGGCGACAAAGGACGAGAAGCAGAAAGCCCTGAAGAACTTGGGGGACAGCGTGCTTGTGGTGAACGGCTATGTAGGTGAGCTGACATCGAGCTTTGAGCGTCTTTTCAGCGCACAGGGCAATGAGAGCATGGCGGAGGCGATGCAGATGACAGGCACTGTTGTAAGCGGCATAAGCGGCGTGATACAGGGCTTACAGAACGGCGGTCTGCTTGGCGGGGCTGTCGCCGCGCTTTCCGCAGTCGCCAGCATAATGACCACCGCCACGGAGCAGCGCAACGCCCGGCTGGAGCGCAGGATAGAGGCGAGCCGAAGGAGGGTGGAGCGGATTGAAGCCTTCCTGTCGTCGTTTGACAGCAGCACGAGGTACACCTTGGGTAACAGCTATTCGCGGAGCGTGAGCAGTCTGGAACTGAACAGGCAGCGTGCCGACCTTATAAGCATTCGCGACCTGAACAAGGAGATAGCGCGTGCGAAAGCCTACACCAAGCGCAACGACACGGAGCGCATAGAGAGCCTTGAAAAGGAGAAAGCTCTTTTGGAGAGCATCAGCGCGGACAGTCGCACGTACACAAGCCAGATGCAGGTGAACCTCGCGCAGAAGTACGCCGAGCTGAGGGAACTGTATTACCAGCGGGACAAAGAATGGGCGAAGAGCAACACCTCCAAGAGCAAGATAAACGAGTACAACAGCAGCATAAAGGACAAGCTACAGGAGATACGCGACTATGAGGAGGAGGTGGCGAACACCCTTTACGACATCGATTTGAAGGGGTGGTCTGACGACCTTTCGGACGCTCTTGTGAGCGCGTGGATGAACGGCACTGACGCGGCGGACGCATACTCGCAGAAAGTAGGGGACATCATGAACTCCATGATAAAGAAGTGGCTTTCTTTGGAGTTCATCCAGCCGCGCATGAAGGAGATACAGTCCCTTTTGTTCGGCGATGACGACCAGGGCGGCTTCATGGGGGACGGCAAGCTGACGGAGGACGAGATTTCGCAGGTGGCTGACAGGGTTATGTCGTTGCAGGACGGCATAGGAGCTTGGGGCGACACCGTGAACAAGCTGATAGACGGTCTGAAGGAAAGCGGCGTGCAGTTCGGGGACAGCGCGTCGGGTCTTAGCAAGGGCATACAGGGAGTAACGGAGAACACGGCGGATTTGCTTGCGTCCTACATCAACGGAATGCGAGCCGATTTGTCGCTTGTGCGCGAGAGCCTCCGTGAGCTTGCGGAGGAGAATCTTGCGGGCTTCGGTGCGGTTGCGCGGCAGCAGCTTTCGGAGCTGCGGAACATAAGCGCAAACACGCTGCGCAACGCGGACGCGACAGTCGAGCTTCTGTCGATTTTGAGGACTAACACCATTGCGGGGCGCGGCTTCCGTGTGGCATAAAGAGAGGATGTTATGGAGGATTTTTCACTGTACATACAGCGTGCGGGCGAGGACACCGCTAAAGGCACGGTTGAGGAATGGTACTGCGGAGTAACGGATGCTTGCGCCGCCGTTGACGGCGGTTTCAAGGACTTTGCGTCGAAGAGCTGGCAGGGTGAGGACGGCGAGGACGTTTACATACCCGCGACACCCCGCCTTGCCGCCTATGACGCGGAGTGGGAGCTTTGCTACAAGGGTTCGGGCAGGGCGGCATTCGCCACCTTGGAGGCGATGCGCACATGGCTTTCGGGGAAACTCCTGACGCTTTACGACCCTTACACCGGCATGGGCAGGAGGGGCGCGTGGCTGAAAGGCTTCAGTTCGCCCAAGTACACGCGACGCAAGGGCGCGGAGGTGCTTCGCTTCACGCTCACGTTCAGGATAACCGCCCCGGGCGGCGGAGTGTCCGCCACGGAGGAGGGCGGAAAGGTTAAACTTACGGAAAACTCATAAGGGATGTGGACTGTATATAAAAAGGACGGCACGGCAGCGGGCTGCACGGTGTGGAGCCTGGAGTATCACGGCGAGCGCATGGGCGAGCGGTATGTGAGCGCGGACATTGAGAGCGCGGAGCCGCTGTCGCTCGGCGTGGGGGACTGGATAGAGTACCGGGGCGAGCGTTTCGTGCTGGGAAGCGCGGCTGACATAAGCAAGAGCGCACCCTCCGGGGCTTACGGCGCGGGGTTCACCTGCAAGGGCGTGAAATTCCTGTCCCTTTCGGACGAGCTTACGCGCTGCTCGTTCCTTGACATCGTGGGGGGGGACAACAAGATGCACTACACGGGGCTTCCCAAGTTCAGCTTCTTCTGCTCCACGGTAGAGGATTTCGCGAGGCGCATACAGGCGAACCTTGACCGCGCCTATACCGGGGACGGCAGGTGGACGGTGGTGTGCGACCCCACTTTGGCGGAGAAAGGCAACGTGTCGCTTTCCGCCGACGGCAAGAGCGTGTGGGAGATGCTTTCGGAGCTTCCCGACAAGTTCGGCTGCAATTTCACGGTGTCGGGGCGCACGCTGACGATAGGGGTGAAGCCTGTCGAGGCGGGCAAGGTGTTCATGTGGGGCAAAGACGGCGGTCTTGACGGAGTTGACGTGTCGGGGGACAGCTCGCAGCAGGTGATAACCCGCGTTAGAGTGTACGGCAGCACGAAGAATATGCCGGAACGCTACTACAACAAGAGGAGCGATGCCGACGGAAAGAAGTACGTACCCGACAACATGGCTGTAAGCACGCTGATGCTCCCCTCGTTCCCCAAGACCACGCTCGACCCCTATATAGACAGCGGCAACATAGGCGAGCTTGGGGTGCGCGAGGGCGTGGTGTATTTTGACGGAAGCGGGGATAATGAGGAGATATACCCCACAATGGAGGGCATGACGGCGGAGGACCTTCGTGCGGCGGGCGTTTCGGTAAGCCTTGACGAGGGGGACAACGGCAACCTTGACGAGGTGTTTGCAGCCGAGGCGTTGGAGGCTGACGGCTATGTGGCGCAGGGGCAGACGGTAAGCCCCTCCACGTTCAGGATAACGCTGAAGGACATAGGTTTTGACATAAACGGACAGCTCACCTCCTCCACGGCGAAGATAAGCATGAAGGACGGAATGTGCGGCGGCAGGGAGTTCGAGATAACAAGCTGCGCCAAAAGCGGCAACAAGTATGTGCTGACTTGCAAGCGCACGCTTGACAGCGACCTTGACCTGTACTTCCCGTACAAGGACTACAACGTGAAAGCCGGGGACAGGTTCGTGCTTCTTGACATAAGTATGCCGGAAGCCTACATACAGGCGGCGAGCGGGCGGCTTCTGCTGAAAGGCACGGAATGGCTCGCGAAGAACTGCGAACCCAAGCGGACTGTAACGCCGAAGATAAACAGCATATATATGGCGCGGCAGCACGACGAGGCGTTGAAGTCGGGAGGTGTGAGCCTTCACAACACGCTGCGCGAGGGTATGCGCCTCCATGTGAAGGACGACGATTTGGGGATAGACACCGTGATAGGCATAAAGACCCTGACGATAAAGGAGGGCGGCGACAAGACCGTCCCCGAATACGAGGTTGCGCTTGATGACGATGACGACACCGGGACTATCAGCAGGATGCAGGAAAGCATAAACGGCATAGTGAGCGGGGAGATAAAGATAAGCGGCGAGACTGTGATAAAGAACAGTCCTTGGCTGAAATCCGCGCTCGCCGGGAAACTTAGCAGGACGGACGATGACACGGCGGAGGGTGAGATAACTTTCCGCAAGGGGCTGAAGGTTGGGGACGGCAGCCGTGGCGTTGACGCTGCGGGGAACGCCGCGCTGAAAGACGTGTCGTCGGAGACGATTTCCAATTCGGGGAATATCGCCAACGGCGGGGACATTGAGAACAGGAACGGCAGGGTTACGACAAAAGACTTGACGGTAACTGACGCTGCAAGCGTGAGGAGCCTCACGGTAACGGGCAAGGCTACTTTCTTCGAGCTGGAGATACAGAAGGCAAGCGCGGCGGGAGGCTTGGGGATATACAGCCCCGGCTCGGCGCGGATAGACATCGTTGAGGAGTATTACGACACCACGGGGGCGGTGCTTCTCGGTTGGAAGTGCTGGACGCTCGCCAAGGATGCTGACGGCAACATGGTGCAGCAGACCCTGAGAGCCGGGGACAATGTTGTGTCGTTCACTTTCAACACGGGGGCGGGCAACTGGGACGGCACGGCGAACAGGTGGTGGTGGCGCAGGGTTACGGCTACCACGTTCACCCCCACGTTGAAAGCGGACGGACAGCGGTACTTCAGCTTCACGCTTTCCAAGAGCCTCTGTGCGGAGGGCAGCGATGAACCGAAAGTTGGCGACAGGCTCATGGTGCTTGGCAACAAGGATGACCCCACACGTCAGAACGCGATAGTGATATGTGCCCACGACGGGCTTGACGCGGGGCTTACCGCACCGTATCTTGCGCAGTACACGGGCATCAACGACTTCGATTTGGCGAGCCACCGTAAAAGCTGGTGGGGCTATGACGCGGACCACAAGGCGAGCAACCGCTTCACGGGAAAGTTCATCGTAAGCGGAAGTTCCGGGGAGACCCCGGTAGTGAACGACAGGGGCGCGTGGGAAGCACGCGGCACATACGATTATTACGACAGGGTGAGTTACGGGGGAAGCCTTTACCTGATGACCAACAGGGCTGCCGGGACGACTACGGGCGTGCCGGGGCTTTCCACGGACTGGACTTTGCAGGTGAGCGCGGGTACGGACGGCAAGGACGGTGCGAGCATAAGCATAAAGGGCAGCGCGGTGGCCCACTACGCGAACGCCTCCGAAATAGACCTCACGACCGCGAAGAGCGGATATTACCTCACCGATACGGGCAGTTCGGAGCAGCACAAGAGGGGCATAACAATAGTAGCCGGCGGCATGATTGTGAACGACATAGACGTGTCGGACGGCGACAGTTACTCCACGAGTGAGGACGGACACCTCTGGACTGCCAACGCGGGCAAGGAGGCTTGGGACGACTGCGGCAAGATAGAAGGCGCGGATGCCGTGGTTTGGCGGCTGATACCCTATTCGGAGACCCTTGCGGGGGCGATAGTCAAGGGCGAGGCTTCTGACGGTACGGCATACAAGTCTTACCACATAAAAGGCACATTGCTATACACGGCCGAGAAGTGGGAGGGCACGGCAAGGACAAGGGTGTCCTTGGGCGATGATGTCTTCTGGCGTTGGAAAACCGCGAAAGGCACGGCGTGGAACAACGTCAAGACCCCCGTGTCGGCAATGCCCGACTGGATATATGACAAGGACGCAAACGACCCCTCCACGGCGGCGGAGGACAAGAGCCTTTATGCCGTTGCGGAGCTTGTGGTCGGCGGAGCGGTGGCTGACAGGCGCACCGTGAACGCCATAACGGACGCGAAAGCCTACATGGACGTTGACGCGGACTTGGGGCGCATGGAACTTGGCGTAAAAGGGCTTTCGGAGAGCGTGCTGAAGATAGAGGACGACACGGCAAGCCTCTCGACGCGCATGGGCAAGGCGGAGGCGAAGATTGCTACGAGCGTGCAGACTGACGGGAACGGAAAGGTAATCTCCGACATAACTCTGTCGGCAGACAAGATAGACCTCGAGGGCGCGGTGAGCGCGAACGGCGAGTTCAGGATAGATACGTGGGGCAACGTGATGACAGGGACGCAGTACGGCATCGGGACGGCGACATACATAGCGGAGGACAAGAGCAACCTCATCTTCACCTCTGACGCGAGGGTGAGCCTACCCAACGATGCGGAGTTCATAGGTCGGCGGATGCTTATAATGGCACAGCCGAGGCACAACAGCGCGGGCGTAGTTCTGAAGGCTGACGGTGGGGCTGTTACGGACGTTTCGCAGTACCCCAAGGTGGAGATAGTTACGGGGAACGTCTTTGTGAGGGGCGTTTACGGCACAAGCGTTCTTGACGGTGCGGAAGCCCCTGATGCGGTCGTTGAGCAGAGCGACGCTGACGGCAGCCCCTATTGGGGCGTGCGTTGGTTCGGCGGAAGCCGCGCGTTCCTTTCGGAGACAGGCGGGACACACTGGCAGCAGCCGTCCCTGCTCACATTGCGCGGCGGCTATGTGGAGCTATTGGGCGTGGAGTATTCAGTCTCGCGCCTTTTCCGCTCCGAGACCCCCGAACTCGGCGGCACGCTTTGGAGCGTCCACATGGCGAGGGTTGCGGAGGACGGCGCTGTAACCACGGCGGACCCCTACAGCGAGAAGATGACAATATCGGACACGGACGAATACAACGGCAGCATAGAGGCTTTGGAGGGCGGCACTTCCACCCCTTGGAAAAAGGCGGAAAGGCTGTGCCTTTGGACGGTTGTCGGCGTGGGGGCGCAGGAGTTCACCGCAGGACTGCGTAATTGACGCAGGAAGCCTTGGCGCGACAACGCAAAATGTTTAACTTTGGAATAAATATGCAAAATATATGGCTGACGACACAAAAGTACAGAGAGTGAACTATGAGAGCGACTTCACGCTTATGCTGAAGCCTGTTGACGCGGAGGGCAACGCGGCTGACGCTTTCCCTTCGGGTGATTTCGAGATAGTGTTCACCTGCGGGGGGCGTAAGTACTCATGCTCGCGTAAGGGGGACAGATACACGAACTGCAAGCTGAACGATGACGGCACGCTTACGGTGGTGTTCGACAGCCACAACCTTCTGCCAGGGGTGCTGAGGATGAAGATGCTCCTGCACCTGCCGAACGCGCTCTACCCGGACGGCGAGCAGACACTTGCGGGCGGCTGCATTGCCTTGGGCGTGGAGCTTGTGGCGTGCGGGGGCGACGACTTCACGACCGAGTTCGAGGCGGAGCTGGTGATGCCGTGTCAGATTGACATCCGTCAGGAGGAGGGTCAGGAGACCGCCGCCGTGATGAGCCAAAAGGCGATTACGGACGCGCTCGCGGTGAGGGATGCCGCCTTGCAGGAGCATATAGACAAAATGAGGGCGGAGCTTATGGAGGCTCACTGCCTCATGATAGTGGGCGAAAACCCTGTGTTTGTCGGGAGTTCCGTCAACTATTCCATACAGGCTACAATCACGGAGACGGCAGACACCGTGAAAATCCTGCGCAACGGCGCGGTGATAGGCAGCGCGGAGAGCGTGAGGATATTGTCTGTAAGCGACACGCCCCCGCTTACGGAAAGAGGGAAGATAACCTATGCCGCAAGGGCGGTGATAGGCGGCACTATGAAGGAGGGGCGGCTTGAGGTGAACGTTGTGCTGCCGATATACCTTGGCGCGGGGCAGAGCGCACAAGCCGTGATGACACCCGCCAACAGGCTCACGGCGCGGACAGAGCCGAAGGGCGCGTGCAGCGTGAGGGTTGACAGGGCGGGCGACTGGCTGTGGATAGCCGTGCCTGACGACATGACTTTCGCGGGCGCGGAAATGGGCGGCTTCGAGCTGCCTTTCAGCCTTACTGACGATTACGTCAAAGACTACAAGGTGTACCGCTCGGACAGCGCGTACAAGGCGGGGACTATGGAGATAAAACTATTATAAACGGTAAAATGCTATGGCAACAATAAAGGTAGGCGGACAATTAGAGAGCGTTGCGGTTGACGAGAAATTAGTTGACGCGGCGCAGGTCAAGGACGCGAGCAGGGACAACCTTTCGCAGAAGGACATAAACGATGAGCTTTACTTACGCACGGCGCAAAGCAGCGAGGAGCTGAAAGGCTATGTGAAGAAGACGGACTACGAGACCGACAAGGCGGCGATAGAGAAAAACATAACGGACAACAAGAGCGCGGCGGACACCGCGATAAAGAACTTGCAGGATGCAACAACTAAGAATTTTGCTGTCGGTAAAGACATTGTGCAGCCTACTTGTGTGTATTTGGCATCTAATTCAAATAATAGTATTGAATTATCCGATAAACAGGTTGAACTACTTGAAGCAAGGGATATTATTAGTGTTGAAGTAGTAGGACAACAATTAAATAGAGACAATTCTTATAATCGCACAATAGCGATGTCATATTTTGTCCTAACTTTCGGTAAGAAAAACGAAGGCAGTCAAATAGGTTTTCGTTATGATGGTTTGCCAGATTACAGAAGATGCGGAGTAACAAGAATAAATAACTGGTACAATCGTAATCATGGGATAACTACTGTTGCAGGCTATGACAGATGGATAATGGTACTTGACCGTAAGAAAGGCAGAATAGCATTATATGACCGTCCGGGAAGTCTAATACAAGAGGAAACGGATGAAGCATTATTCAAGAGTGATTCGTGGTTTGGCGGAGTCAATTGTCTTACTGTTAGTGCTGCTAATGCATTTCTATATTCTTTGAGAGTATATGATACTGACATAAGCTTTTTGCATTATAATGCTGACACTAATAAGGCATTAGAAATTTTCTCTGAACAGCTATTACCCTATGCTTATCCGAGTGTATTTAATGCTAATAATATAAATATCTTAGACCGAACTGTTCCGGGAACCTATTGGTTTAAAACTACAGGAGACCAACCATATCCGAGACCTTTTTATTGTGGTGTTAAATCAAAGGCTTATAGTGATACCGAAGGAGCACACATGATTGCTGACAAGCCATACACAGGTATGGCACATGACACAAGATTCTCTTGTTTTGATTCTTATGTACCGTCAGCAAAATTAGCACTTGTATCAGTTAAAGTTGTTTACTTTAAGATTAAGTCAGGCTCGATAGCATTGAAAATAAATTCAGTAGCATTAACAAGACTTGTAGGTTCCGGGGCTACAGATTCTGCAGGGAATACATATAGTGCCGGTGATATACTTTATGCAAGTAATAACACTTACAGAGTAGAATTTTTATCGGATAGTTTTGCTACGTTTGCTATTTCCAATGAAGCTAACACTGAAATAGTTTTAATTAAATCCGAAATGTTTGTTCCCCGTCTTGTTGTTAGTCTGGATTTTCACACGGTATTCAAAAACAAGGTATATGATGCTGTGTGGGATAAATGGTATGAATCAAAAGCTACTGAAGGGTTTCCTACGGATGTTGGCACATGGAACTTCTCCAATGAAAAGTATGATGCAATATCGCCCTATACGTTGTCTAAGCCGGGACGTAGAGGAGACATGAAAATCGATACTAACGGAGATGTATATATCGGAGTTGTTAATGGTCCTACGCAAGTATGGAAGAAAATAAATAATGCATAATGGAAGAGTATATATCAAGAGAACAGCGCATACAGCAGCTCAAGGAAGAGTTGCAAAGTATGGACTATATAGCACTTAAATCCTATGAAGGTCAGAACTGCGAACAATATGGTGATTGGAAATCCGAAAGGCAGGAAATAAGGGATGAAATTAATTCACTGGCAGTGATGAGTGATGAAGAATGGGATGAGGAGAATGAAAGGAAGATTGGGGATGTGTAACGTGTAAAAGGTTTGGGTTATGAACGCGAAGGAGAGGGAGCTGCACAGGATAGTGGATATAGTCGTTGGTTGCTGCTCGGTGAGTTTCGGCGGCAGGGTTTCGCTGTCGCGTGCCGAGGTTTTGGGCAAGGGTCGCGGCGAGGTTCTCACGATGACGCGGTGCATCCTCGCCTCGCTCATAATCGCGGCGGGCTTCAGCGTCTCCACCCTTGCGGGTCTCACGGGGGCGCACCGCCACGAGCGCGAGATACCTCGTGAGCCTTGACAGGCAGTTCCACAAGACCTCGCGTGCCTACAGGATTGCAAGCGCGGAGGCGGCGGAGCTGTGTCGCGAGGCGTGGAGAAAGGACGACAAGGAAAGGGGGAAAGAGGAAGAGTAACGCGCAAGCAAAAGGCGTGCAGTCATGAGGGCTTATGTCCTTGTGGCTGCCTGTTTTTTGGCGGGAAACGGAATAATGCCTATATTTGCAC
>CYGL01000246.1_pt1 | contig 26836 bp, 28 predicted proteins | sample 485531 | NCBI WGS metagenome assembly CYGL01 (sample SAMEA3497897, study PRJEB9818) | human gut metagenome | reverse complement strand
ATCTTCGGGTTTGCTGATACCAAACTCTTTCATCGCAGAAGTTATATGCGAGAACCAGCGTGCGGCCAGCGCCTCGCTAATACCAGCAGCTCGCTGGAATTGTTTAATCTCCATGTTTAGACCTCGATATTTTGAAAATATGAACAACGTTACCGCGTGTTTTAATAACCGCGGCAAGCATGACAGCGTTGATAATGACCTCAGATAAATCCACAGCCATTGGCGTGCGTAACCAGATTGCATAGACGACACGAACAGGAATACTTGCCGCAGCAACAATAAGGAAATAAGCAAGCCACCCTCCCCATCTTCGATGTTGAGAGCCGTTACGCCGGGAATGTGACAACGCGAATTGCTATGCCAGTACAAATAACTGCATTGGTGATAAGCAAAAAAAAACTCAATGCGTTACCATCGTCTTTTCTCCCCGGAATTAACTCGCGTGGATTATCGGAACGGTGATAGAGCCAGATGGCCAATACGCACGGCGACAATTGCTGACACGAATGCGCCTGCAGAGAAAACAATCCCTTTTTACAAAAGAGTCCTGCGTGATGGTAGGGATCAGGCTGGCTATGCCGATAAGAATTGATGCTGCTGGTTTGTAAAAGAGAAGGCCGCAAAGAAAGCTGAGCATCGACAGGAGCACCCGGCGACGGATGGGGTACTCTACTGCAGAGGTAACAAAAATTACCGCCCCAGCCCAAAGCCCCTAAAGCAACCTCCGGAGGGACACCTGCAATAACCGCAGCAAGAGAACTAACACTAAGCCACTGATTTGAAGTTTCATTGGTTAGTTGGAATGACATAACGAAACCCGTTTATTTGCAAACACCCTGCTTCAGGAAAAGTATACCGCGCAACAACACACCATTTACGGTTCAATTCCCTGTTAATTGCAAAACTTGCTCTTCCAGCTTTTTAACCCTGCGTCTCATCATCGCAGATTCCAGAATCAGAGCCTCTTCATAACGGATACCGTAACATTCACCAGCCTCGACGGCTTCGCGTACCAGAACCTTTGTCTGTATAAGTGGGTAAACTCCTGCAGAATGCTCTTCTTCCGTCACATCCCTGTATTCTGCCGGGGTCTCATTCCACTTGTCATAACAGATAAATGCCAGTCGTGACACATCTATGCCTTCATTCTGAAATACACTGATAACATGCTGCGCAACTGCACCAAAGTGCCATCTTGCTCCGTCTTTACCTTTCACTTCGATCCTGTCAAGGTACTGGTATGAAACCCATTCCACTCTTTCCCATGCGTCCAGTATTTTCTCATCAATAACCTCTGGAGCAGTCTTGAAACGCGCATCGGACAGCACCGTAAACGCTGACTGGGTAAATCCCCCCGACCATGCACGACCAGCCAACCCAAGAGAATAAGTATTCGTTGTCGATGGTGTCATGGCTGAATCAGAAAACTGTATATATTCTGAATTTCCAGTAGATATTCGAATATTTCCATTTATTAGCGACATAGTGCCTTTAGTATTATCACTATTGAATAATTTCAATTGCGAACTTATACCGCCTCCCACAGCCAGAGATACATCGCCTTCAGCAAGCATTCTGAATTTATCTGCAGAAACAAGCGTCTGGTTAGCAAGGTTAAAATATTTAACCCACCATTCAAAACGCCCTGACATAGTCCCAACGTACTGACCAAGCGCAGGGACGTGAACAACATTGCTATTTGTAGTGCCGTCTATACTGGAAATACCAGTCACCGCTGATGCAGAACTCAGAATATTATTTCTGTCACCCGGATGTTTAATTTCAACAAAGTTCCTGATACACCCTTCCTCGAAGGTAACCACGCCGGAAGAACTATACATGGGGAATATTGACGCATAATTACTGCGTGCAGCATCTAAGAAACGAATGGTTGTAGATGCCTGCAGATCTCCTGATTCATTTTTCCCATCACACCCAGTCATTAGAATATTACTGGCAATATTATTATTTCCCTGAACGGTGACGCCGTGCGCCTGCTTTGCGTCCGATTCAGAGTAATCAACCAGCACATCCGAAATCAGGTTACCAGTCCCCTTGCCAACAACTACTGCGGCGTATTTTGGGTTGTTAGCCATTACACTGCTAATGATATTATTCGTTGGGGCAGTTTCCGTCTCAGTTCCATTGTAAACAACGTGCTGACACTCTTCACCAATAACATTGCTGACAATGTTATATTTTGCTGCTGTTTTAAGTTCCACTGCACCAAACTGAGGATAATTTCTGGCTATCACACCATCAATTAGCGTATTTTGCGATGAATCAAAAAGCACACAACCTGCTTTTTTATTATTTGCGAACCCTAAATACTCTCCTCTTATATCTCTAACAATGTAACCTGACGGAATACCATTATCCGGATAAGCGATCAAGCTAAATCCTGGTCCTCGCGTATTTGTAAATCTGATATTTTTAACCGATACATCATGGCCACCTGAAAATGACACCTGGTGTCCCTGCACACTATCATCTGATTTATTTCCCATAATTGTTAGCGTACTAAGCATGCCACCATCGGGCATGTTAAAAACCAGATGATTACCATCTCTGTCATACTGTTTTATCGTTCCCCCACCTGTTCCGTACAAGCCACAACGTGAAAGAGAAACTAAAGATGTATTGAATACCCCTTCCGGAACAAAAACACTGCTAAACGAATGTAATGATTTTGTAAAAGCATCCTTGTTATCATTTAAGATTCCATTTTGAGCTCCAAAATCCTTAATGCTGACACCATCACGCATCTTATCCTGGAACGTTCTGTATACCGCTCCAGAACCATACTGAATAAACCAACCAAAACCACCAATAACTCCGGCGATTGCAGCATCGACATAATTACGCATTGAGCGATTATTTACAGCGTCCTGCTCAAGTGATGGATCGGCAAGGTTAGATATTCTGTTTTGCTTTGCATCGTAATATTTTGCAAGCAAAGATGGTTTCATCAATGCACGTCTGAACCACCCAAAACATCGCTGGATCAGCATCGTCAGGTAGTCAAATGCATCCTCATGAACTTCGGGGAAAAATTTTCCCTGATTGCGAAGATCAGTCTCCTGCACCACATCAAGCACACGCTCTATCGTGATTCGCCAGCCAGCAGCAAGCGGCGACGGAAGAACCACTGCACCGCCACTATAAGTTCCCGCCCCTGTTACCGTATAACCAGCATCCAGCACTAGTTTTGTAACGTTACCGTTAAGGTCAGACACCTGAACAACCAGGTCGGATTTTTTGAAAATACGGAAGGTATACGGAAATGATGTCGTAACGCCGTTACCTGTGTATTCGTTGTGGTCAACTTCGGTTGAGACCGTCATGTTAAATCTCCAGATAGTCGCAGCACCCGTTGCGCCGCATATCTGGTTATTCTATTACCCAAAAAACCATATATGGATAGAAAGACTGTGAATATGAATAGATATTACCTTTCAGGTAATTTGCAAAACGTGCTGGATAGCAAACAAATTATTTGCTACTGTATAAATATACAGTTATTGCATGGAGAAGATTAAGATGCAGCAGTATCACTATCCACTGGAAGAGGGATTTACCGAAAGGATTCACACGCCGGGAGGCGTCAGGTCACTGGTGGAGGGATCGCACTTGATGAAATTACTCCGGGATCTCGATAAGGATGGATTTAATGTCGATGGCCCACTTGCCGAACTGACTGCACTGATTAACTACGTCACCAGCTCACAGATGTCTATGCGGGATCTGCAAACACATCTCGACTATTGTGCCGAACAATTACGAAAACAAACCAGATAAGGTTTGCAATTACCAAGTGGAGTGCTTATATTTACCTTTGAGGTAAATTTACATCGCACTCCTCTTATGCCATAGTAATCGGGCACTGGCAAAATCCAGTGCCGGGATTGGCGTCCCGGGTTACTAAGTGGCGCATACCACGCCAGACGTGGTTTTTTTATGCGTTAAGCACAGCTCAGCTATATCCGAATTATGGTGGGCTGGGCAGGGGTCCGAAAGGACGCCGGTACCACTTAGGCCGGTACGCCAACCTTGTCCAGTTCACCACCAGTAATTGGCGTTGCGGTGGTGATTAAAATCACTAAGTGGAGATAACCACCATGGCTAATGCTCAAACTGCCATCTTCAAATTTGAATCTGTTAACCCTATCCGTTCCATCATTATCGATGGCCAACCATGGTTTGTAGCCCAAGACGTTTGTAGTGCGCTGCGTATCCAAAACGTCACCCAAGCACTTGAAAAACTGGATGATGATGAAAGGTCTATGTTCAACATAGGGCATGAACATCGTGCAATTTTTGACAGCCGAGTAAAAGAGATCAACATCATCTCCGAGTCAGGCCTCTACACACTGATCCTCCGCTGCCGCGACGCAGTGACACCAGGCACTATCCCCTACCGCTTTCGCAAATGGGTTACAGGTGATGTTCTTCCTCAGATCCGTCGCACCGGAAGTTACATTAAAAACTCGCTCCCGCAGGAAGAACGCATAAAGATGGTTGCCGACCAGGTAGCCAGCGCCACAGCATCAGCAGTGATGCAGGCAATGAAGGTAGAGAACAAAACCTACAGCGCCCCACTGAAGCCCGGCTACCGCAGCCTGATTCATTCGCCGTCTGGTGTTCTTGGCCTGACGGAGAACTCACTGCTGATGAATCTGCTGAACCAGTTACAGGACGACGGGCATGACGTATCGGGCGCGGCGGCGGAGCTGACCACCATGTTCTGCTACATCGTCGGTGTGAGCAAATGCCTGCGTGATATCCAGACGCACGCGGAGTACATCAGCGACAAAGCAGGGTTCTTCTGACGGGCGGCGGCACAGGGATGTGCCTTTAAAATAATCATTGGCGATGTGATGTAGATTCGCGTAATATTACCTTAAAGGTAAAGGAGGCGCGATATGACAGCGTTGAAAAATCGTACTCAGCACAATGAACAAGCCAAGCAATGCTGGGATGTCATTGGAAAAGTTATGCTTGGTCGCGCAAGCAAAGAGCGCGACAAGGATATGGTTTACCAGACAGGAACATCTTTTAGCGACTTCAAGGCGGCATTTCGCTCCAAATAGAAGCACATCAGGAGTTTTCCTTGAAGTTTAACATTAGAATATCTAATAGTTTTCTACATGGGGAAAGCAACACCCCTTTCGCTGTAGACGGACCTTTCCTTACTGATGATGAAATAAAAATCATACAAAGGTTTTTAGAGGATGTTGCCAATGGAAGGGCGCTTGTTGGAAAAAACAAGCCATCGTGGGTTGATGATAACCATGATAAAATTCCCGGCTCAGACAATTATGAGCAAGAGAATTATTGGCATTATCATTGTGGGCCAACATGGTATCCAAACACATTTAAGAATTATACCATTAACTTAAATTTCAACCCTGGCGGAATGCATTCTAATGAATGCATTCATTATGCAAAAAATGATAATGAAATTGTCATTGTTGGATTTTCAAGAGAACACATACCTTTCCTTTCATCAGATGGAAACAACAATCCGCTTTTTAATGATGAAGAAGAAGAATAAGCCCGCGCTGCGGGCTTTTTTGTGGACGAAACAAAAGTCAGTGCTACACTCATTGACGCCACATTGAGGTGGCTTATAGATGGAAATTTCACAATGAAAAAAGCATTTGCTGCACTGTTCGTTTTGTTGTCTCTGGTAGCTTCAACTCAGGCCTTTGCCGGTCGTTGTCAGCACGACAGCGATACTGCCGCTGACGGCTCCCGCTGCGGTGGGCGTTCTGCGGATTCCCGCCCGGGCGGCGGTGGCATTCGTTAAAAACAAGGCCGCGAAAGCGGCCTGTGACATGTCACGCTCTTTTTCTGAATGATAGCCATTCGAAAAATGATGACATTCCACCGCAGACAATAGCAAAGATGATCCCACCAAAGAAGAGAAGGCCAGCCTGCCACCACTCCCACCGCCATACATCCACAGCGCCAACCATACCAACAATAGCTCCAACAAATGGAATATAGCTCACGATGAAAGCAATGGGGGCTGCAATTATCCAGTGCAATCCCCACCATGATTCAAGCCCAGCCATAATTGCTGCCAACTGAAAAAGACCAACGACGATATAAACAATGAATCCTATAGCTTGCATGTAGTCACCTATTTACCCAGTAAAAATCAGAGGCCTCCCCTCAATAAGGCTTGCAACAAGAACTATTCCCTGCACAACAAAGATGAACCAGCAAATAGCTTGAGTCTGAGGGTTAAGAAAATATTTGTAGCGGTCAATAAATAACAACCCACCAAAAATTATCACACTCAAAATAATTAAAAACACAACACTTCCTTATTGCGGAGTGACATCCTGAGGTCGCCACCAGTATGTCTGGTTAAACTCTTTCTTCGAACGTTGCTCCATTTTACGCAAATAGCCTGGTGAAAAATACTCCTGCATCTGGTTAAAAATCATGTGATCGAGAGCCGCCTTCAAGTACCAGAGATTCGCACCTGGCATCAAACCTTTCCCCAGCTTCACCAGATCACCACCAGTCTGCTCACTCTTCCCTTCCACAGCATTTAACGGTATGCCCTGAGCAATCTTCACTACGTCATCAACCAGACCAGCTACCGGGCCAAGCATCGACGCCAGCGCGCCGCTTCCGTACCTAGTGTGATCTGACAATAAAAAGTCACCGTAAAGGCCAAGACCACCACCTTTCAGTAGAGCACCAAGCCAAAATTTAGCAGCATCTTCTCCTGTCATCTCGCGAGGATTACGACCAGACGCAAGGTCGTTAAGTTGCTGCGACAAAGCGCCAAGAATGGTCGTACTGGCAATAAACGTCGCAATATATGCCGCACGCCCACCAGCAGACGGCATACCCATAGCGCGTGACCAGTGACGCATAACCACCGAGATAGGGAACGATTTAAACAGGAAAACACTTCTCGTTAATTCACCTTTCCATGTTCCACGCTGAATACCAGAACCGGTTATCAGTTGCTCACGTGCTCCTGGTGTAATAACAGCCATATCAACTTCTTCAGTTACGGCACCGAGCAGTTTACGCATTGCCTCAAATTTCACGCGTTCAGGCTCACCAAGATGTTTAACTGCTGAATCAGGGATACGCATAATGCTTTCCGGTGTCAGCATCGTATTATTACCGTTCCCCCAGTCCTCCTGTTGCGCCAGCTTCCATACGCTCCAGTCTGTGTCAGTAATCCCTTTGCTTTTCAGGATACGAAAATCAGAGTCATCGAGGCTACGAAGGTCTGGTGTCCGTGACACTACTTCTCCCAGGCTTCCCATCATGGTTACGCCATAGGCGCGCTTGTGCGCATCTGACCATGCTGTAAGCCCACTGGCACGCATTACCGCCGTTGCCGCCCAACGAGACACTGACGGCCCCATATTATCCATCGCCCAGCGGTTAACGCTGCCAAGTAGAGATTCCATCGCCAGACCAGCGCGGCGCGCCCGCGCAAGTTCTGTACGGTTCGTTGGGTCCATAGCTTCAAGCTGGTTGCGGAATAACTGGTTCATTGGAAGGTTGGTCACCTTCGCAGACAGATACATGGTTCCAAGATCAGAGAACGATGATAGCAACGCAGATCCGAGTCTGCTGGCAACCAGCCCAGTTGCGGATATTGTCAGACCATCGCGCGATGTGCGGATTCGCTACAGGCTGTGTCTTTCCGGAAATAAAGTTGTACAGATTCTCTGTGTTGTTCGCCAGCCGCTCGACTTTACCGGTTTTACTCGGGTTAGCTGTTGCCGTTTCTGCCTTCACCTGATCAAGAAGAGAGCGGAAAACATGATCGGGGTTTGGGCCATATGTTTCCACCAGTGCAATATCTTTACTGATACCTTCCAGGTGACCGACCATGATTTCCCATAGAGAGCGATCGCCATAAAGTTGCTGATATTGCAGATAGGAATCTGCATCTTTGAAATGTATCTGTCGTGATGCATTACCACGGTTAGCACGTGCGCCGGAAATTCGCATTCCGGTATCAGTAAGCTTATTCAGCCCACCAGTAGCGATCGTGTTATAAGCCTCTCCAAGAAATGCAGACAACTCGGCATCGTTCATCAGTTGTCCATCGGCTCGGATATAATATTTGCGATCCAGCTTACCTATAACATCGCTAACCCACTTATCCTTTGATACCGCCCCAACCTTTTCCATAGAATGATGTTGAGGGAACCCCCAGTTTTCGAGATAGCCAATGTCCCCACCAGCATCATTAAACCGGCGGCGCAGTAGATCTGTCACTTCTCTCCACGCCTTAGCACCTTTTCTTGCTTTAGCATTGCCAGTATTTTGCCCTCGCATTTCATATACCAGGTCACGTACGCCCGCTTCATCTTCAAACAGACCAAAAAAGCGAGGATCAACTGCTTCGAATGCCTCCTGCAATTGACTCAATGCATAATCACGAGTGGCTTTTGTTCTGGACTCAACAGAGAGGAAATTCGATTTACCGTCTGCATTAAAAGCAATAGTACGGTTAAGAGCGCCAAGTTTCCCATCAGCCCCTTGATAGCTATTGATAAATTTATCCAATCTCTGACGTGCGGCTATAGTGAGGGCCACACGACGTTTCTTTAATGCCGCTTCTCGCTGTAATTCTTCAGATGCCAATTGTGCTGCACGATATAGCCGCTCTGATTCGGAAAGTTGTCTCCACGACATCGGGTCATCACGAGCAATGGAGCGCATATTTCGATAAATGCGGTCTTCAATGCTCTGTATTTCTCGCGCCGTTAACGTGCGCTGCGCCGCCTGCTGGACCGCTTGTATACATTCCTGTCTCATTTAATTTAACCTCTCAAGAAACACGCCACAGCGACATCAAACAGGCTGGAATCCTGTATTGCCTGCTCACTTTCCCTGTTCGCTTCATCCAGTACTTCACGCGCACTGCGCGATTGTGGATTACCATCATCATCCAGCACGGTGATTATCATGTCCGGAGATTCAAGCAGCGAGTCTTCAGCTATACGCAGATCAATATCTCCTGCCGGATCTGCCATCATTTTTTGTTCTGTCTGTTGCAATATCTTACCGGGCTCAAAAGGAGCTACTTCGTCTGGCGTCCTGACCTCTGCTGTTTTATAGAATGAAACAGCCTGAGCATTAAGTTCACTTTCTGCCTGCTGTCGTCGTGCCAGTTCTGCTCGAGCTTCAAAAAACTGACCTCCAGGCTCGTGCGGCGCCAACGCGTTACGAGAAAATTCCAGGCGTTCTTGTGCCTGCCGGATTCGTTGGTCAATATCGCGAAGTCTGGCCTGTTTATCTGATCGAGCACGAGATAAAGCCTTACCGCTACCGGTTGGCTCTTCTGCAAGAATTTGTGCGCGCTGTTCAGTGAGATTTTCAATAATTCGTTGGCTATTAGCGATTTCAGACTGGTAAACCTGTCTATCGCCACGCGACAAAAGCTGCGCGGCCTGTTCTTCAAGCAACCGATTTTCTATAGCGCGCGCCGTTACTCCATCATCTACAGATGACAGAGCCTCATTAACTGCCTGAGACAGCAGACTCTTGCGCCCAGGAATTTCACTGAAAGATGCAGACTCAACAATGCTGGCAACGTCTACAGGTCTCCCCTGGCTAACATCAGACATGGCTTTTCGCAGAGCCTGAATGTGCGAATTACGCGAAAGCACGTTGATCGGAACGCCGGGAGCAATATCAATTTCAGCATGATGAGCGGCATTCGCCGCCAGTGCAGCATCAATATCAACTGGTGAAAAATTTGGTGTGCTTGTAGACTCGCCGCGAGAGTTAATAAATCTGCCGACACCACCAAACGCCACCCCAAGAACAGCATCAATAGCAATTGCCTGTCGATCCAACACATCATACTGGTTAGCCATTTCGCTATAGCCACCATCACGAAGCGTTTTTGCAGTAAGCCCACGCTGTGCCATACCGAACGCAATATTTGTACCTGCGGCATAGGCAATATCTGGCGTTGCACGTACTGCTGTTGCTGCGGCGCGTCGCACTGAACTTTCACCCGTCCGCGCAAGCTGAGCCGCCACACCTTCCGCCAGCGCACCACCAGCACGTAACCCGAGGCTCATAGGGATCAGTGTTCCGGCACCAGCAGTAATACCCTGCACTAATCCCGCTTCCTGCGCCGTCCTGAAATCAACACCCTGTGCTGTCAACCGTTCAAACTCAGAAAAACCCTGTAGAGAAGTTACCGCCGCAGCACCTCCGACCGGACCACCGAGCGTTGTACCGACAACAGCCTGCCCGCCCATATCGAACAACCCATAAAGGACCTGCCCGGCGGTTCCGGTTGTCGCGGCATCAGGCGTCAGCCGCTTAACCTGCTGCTCTGCTAGTTTTCTCTGCTCAGCAATGTATGAAACTGAAGTGTCATTGAGCGAGGTGTTTTCGTTAACAAGCTGAGCAATCGGTGATACGATTTTATCCATCCCTGCCCATAGCAACTGATCTGGCTTTGCCACCAGCCCGGAGTACAAACCAGACAATGCCGCTCCTACAGCATTGTCGAAAAAACCAACATCGCTGTTAAAGCCAACTGGATTTGATGCTGCTTCGTCAAGCTGCTGATTCTGGTTTACTGGATTAAGGCCAAAGTAACTCATTGCGGAATATCTCCGGAGAATCTCTGACGCTTCTGTGTCAGATCAAGAACAACGGGAGAACCATCATCTTTTAGCAGATAACCAGTACCAAGTTTCACCAGGTACTGACTATCGCCGTAACTTTGCAAACCATACTGACCAGGCGGTGTTTTTATCCCTGTGCCAACAACTTGTTCATTCCAAGCCTGATTAACCTGCTTATCGAATTGCTCTGCAGACATTCCCCACGGCAAAAGAACATTCCCCATTCCGTTATAGTCATGCACGCCACCTGTAGCTACGTTAACAGCCTGTTTCCAGATATCATTGTCAATTTCGCCTGATACCACGCCTTTTTTCGCCATCACACCAGCGTAATAGTCCTTTGCGATCTCGTATGCCATTGATGCCCCCTGAGCATCACCAGCAAATGCATCCTTCACCATGTCAGAAAACTCAAGGCGAAGATCAGCATCTTTAGGCATCGGAATACCTTTCGCGTCATCAGTACCTTTACGAGCCGCCGCGCCAGCAAGAATTGTCTGCGCAGCGGTTTCTGGAGACACGGAAACATCCGGATTAAACCAGTTTTTTTCTGCCAAAATACCACCTGGCTTATCCATCAGTATCCCGGCAACGGCAGCAGATGGAGCGTTGGCACTGATCTGCTGTAGTGCTGACATATACACCTGCCCACCACCAGTGCTCTGCCTGATGGTATCGAGATATGCTGCCTGTTGGGAAACGGGCGCATCACGAAAGAAAACACCGATCTGATTGGCCTCGTCTTTGGAAAAGAACGTCAGTGGAGTGCCATATGACTTAGCAAGGTCACTGACCTGAGCAGCACGCAAGGCAACGCTCTGTCCAAAGTTATCCTTATTGCTCATGTCGATAGGCTTTGCCTGTCCGGCGGCAAGAGAGAACTGTACAGGATCAGCCTGTCGCTGCTTTATCACCTGACTTGCAGCCGACACAACGTTGTCATAAAGAGCGGCTCGTGCCGCATAACCCTCCCCTGTCTCACCAGTATCCGGGCGTAATTGCTCAACATATGCTGTAATGCTGCTTGTCGGCATGTTGCGGAAAGAGCCTATATACTGTCCGGCGATTTGCGTATTTCTGAACTCGGTATATCGCAGGTTTCCTTCTCTTACTCCATAAGCTGCAATAAAATCAGCCTCACCAGGTGGGTTAGGAAATTCAACGCCACGCATATACGCAGCTGTCGCATCGCGAACCTGGCTGTCAATCATCGTTTTATATTCAGCCTGCTGCTGCCGACGCAGTTGATCCGCCTGTCGCATAAAACTTGCCTGCGCCTCAGGAGATGCCGCATCGAATGCTGCATTACCGGTATAGCGTTTGGTGTTGGTTGGAATTGTTGATAAACCAAGTGCTGCACTGACACCAGCAGTTAACTGCTGATCACTGTATGGCTGGCTACCGTTCTCATGATGGATAATGGCTGCACAAAGCGCCTTCAGGGTATCAGGATTAGATGCATCGAGAGGCTCATCAGCAGAAACGCCAAGTTGTTCGCACACTGATTTGATATACGACATAGTGTCATTTTTATCAGCAGGCGGTGCCCAGCGATTAATTATCTCGCTGACGGTATCAATACCCTGCCTCTGATACGACATCAGGTTCCGCCCTAATGCACGAATCCCGTGTTCAGGTGTTTCGAATTTAGCAAATCGACCATCATCACCGGTCTGGCCTACCCACGGATTAGTTTTGCTGTATTCGAGATTTCCTGGGTTATTGTTGCGTATGCCACGGGCACGCTCGGAAGAGTCACTATCTGCTACAACACGGCGAGCTCCAGCAGCAGTATCACTTAACTCGCCATTACTTTGGATGAATGCGGTCGCATTGTTTGCCGACCACTGGGACAATGCAGCATCAGCAACCTTCTCTTTAAACTCGATTTTCTTGGCCTGGATTTGCTCGTTGCTCCAGCCATGTGCAACACCGTACTCCTCAATTTGCTGGAAAGTTTGCTTGTTAGCCAATACGTATGCGGCGTTGTCGCCATACAATGCTGCGGCATTTTTACCATTGTTCAGCAGTGTCGCCTGAAACTGGCCTTCTTCGTAGGCATTAATTTGCCCTATCTCGTGTCGCCCGGCCTGCGTAGTGAACTGAATGCGCTGCTGCTGCGCCTGCTGCATGAAAGCATTACGAGCCTGTTCATCCGGCAGCGACATAGCCAGTTGTTCGACCTGAGCATCAAACTGCTGCGTATACTCATGGCCTTTTCCAATAGCATTTTTCCCTTTCAGGTTAAGCAATCCTGTTTCAGGATTATTCAGCAGATCGCTGCTTATCTGACTGAGGTTAAGAGATGCCTCCTGAGCCAGAGCGATATTGGCACGCTGTTTTGCCTGCCCCAAAACATCAATTGCCTCTGTCCCTGCCCGAACAAAAGCATCACCAATACCTTGCTGAGAAAACGTCTGCAAGCCTGCTGACTGAACTCCACGACTCTCAACCTGACGTCCGGATACTGTTGGTACGACTGGCATTATAATCCTCCGGGTAATCTGGTTCCTGCTGCTGCCCCGACTTGGCGCAGGAGTTCTTTGAGTAAACGGACTCCACGTCCCACCAAACATCTGGTATGCACCGTATGCCTTCAGAGGCGCAGTGAGCAATGTTGTTGCTGCTCCCACATTCCCCTGTTTACGGGCTGAACTGGCTTCTGCTTTATAGTTGGCAGCCTGAACCTGATAACCGTAAGCCTCGCGTTGCGCGTTATTCACCGTCGTCAGCGAATCAAGAGCGCCAAACTGGGCAGTGTCGCCAAATATATCCAGCGCGTTACCGGTAGATAAATCGGCGCCGGTCGCCCCCATTGTCGCCGCCTGTGTACCAAGCCGCTGTCGTGTCTCTCTGCGCCGTTGCTCAGCTTCAGCGTTACCTCTGTTTATTGCATCATTTGCCTGAGCTGTGGCTATATCTGCGTTCGCTTCTGCAACCTTCGAGGCATACTTTCCCTGTTGGTACTGGGTGTATGCCTGAATGCCACTCATGGCGAGCATTGCGCCACCAGCAATAACCGGATCGCACATTATTTTCTCTCCATGTGAAATCTGTGGAAATTAAGACCAAGAGCACCATAAGGCGCGGCTTCTTCAAGCCTGAATCCAAGCCAGTGCAGCCATGCTTTGGCAACATGGTTTCGCTCGTCGACGTAGTTTTCCAGGCGCGGATAAACTGCCAGCATCTGCTGCAATACAGGGCGGCAGTGGCGCAGAAATGTCTTCTGATATTTTTCAATACGGCTGGTTCCTACCAGCCAGGGCGTACCATTGCCACCGATCATTGACGCCGGAGATACACCAAACATGGTCACCAGTTCTCCGTTCGCGAACCCTGACCAGGCCATAGTCGCAGTGCGAAGACCAACGCGCAGCGCATCTTCGGTAGTCATCAGCGATACCGCATACAGTTCGTCAATATCAGCCTGACGAACATCCGGCAAAATCATCTGAAGATGCTCTTCGGTAGCGGGAATAATTTGAACATCGATCATCAGAATCCCCCAACAGTAAGGCGAGGAATAACGGCAAGAACAGACAGCGGCAACGGGTCAAGCTGACGGATTCTTACACGTCCGTTTTTGCCCCAGTTACTGTCAAGTTTCACTTCTACTTTTCCGGTAGCGTCATCAACAGGATCATCGTAGAACTCGAATTCACGCTGTTGATATTCGTACCATTTACCGCCGGGCGTAGTCGCCCAGATGCCGCGGCTGGCATTCACAACCAGAGTAACGGATGGGATCACCTGTTTTTTGTCCAGCAGCGTTTCCTGTCCGTTAATGTTGATATCCAGTGTTTCGAATTCAGCAGTTATTGGCAGGCCGATGTGCACTACAGCCCCCGGTGATTCCAGCGTGACGGCACCTCCGGAAACTACTTTCTGTGGTTCCACGTTCGCATCAGAGAGGATGTTTACGGTCTGACCTTCAAGATGAGACAAGCCGCCAAATGCCCGGCGCGCCATCTGCCAGTTCGTGGTGGCCACATTCCTGATGGATGGCGGGACGTTCCTGTTAGCACGAACCACTACAGCGGTGTTGCTGGTTACAGAAATAATGTCGCAACGTAATTCTTTTGACACTTCATCGCCAGTATCAGGATCAGTTCCGGTATAAGGGAACTGTAGTTGCGCACCGACATCACTACTGGTGAAGTACGCACCACCAGAAACACTGATTGTATATTCCGCGCGGTAATCCCATTCACCAGAACCACCAGTGATGGTCATCGTTCTGTCAGACGTATTTCTTCCATCATAGCTAAGGCCAGAATCAACAAAGAAAGCATCTTCATCGCTGGTAAATAAACGGCTGGACAGTCGCTCGATGTATCTCACTGTTTGCCCGTTAACGGTTCGGTTAACGACGAAATACACCGCATCTTCATTGCCTTCGCTGATACTGCATGTGCTTTCATATTTTCCGGTACTGGACTGTGGTGCCCATGCAAAAACCTGTTGATCACGCAGATAGGTCATCACCAGTAATTTACCGTCATCACGAATGCAGAAGGCGCTGGAGTAAGGGACAATAGAGAAGCACCAGTCAACAATGCTGTGCTTCTGAAAAAGATGATTGGCAAGGATGGTCAGGTCGTTCCCCTGATAGCCGTCAACATCGAATGAGTAGGCCAGATCACGGACAACACTGCCTTTCTCCTGGACGAACAGAGCAATATTCGCCACGGCAATTGGTGGGACATTGCTCGAGCCATTTGATCCCTGAGAGCTGAATGCAAATGATGATGGGGTTAACACTTTGTTCTGGTCGCCGGTGATGACGTACTCACCTCCGGAAGTCAGTGCCACCAGCGAACCGACATCAATCAGGTGGCGGATCTCATTAACCTGACGCCCGGCATAGGTGTAGATAATTCTGTCGTCATCCTGCGTAGGATTGCTTTTGCCAAAATCCTTATAATCCCCGGTACGGCTGGCCCAGATAGTCTGAGGGAACGCAGTCGATGCGGCGAAGTAAAGGCGTTGTTGATAATAAACAACAGTGCCAGGATAACCGTTAATACTGTTCCAGGCATATTTAGCCCATTTATAGCTGGCATTATCCTCGCCAACTACCTGCGAAGGGATATAGGAAATCACCTCGGCAGTTGCAGTAGTTCCATTTGCAGCAGAGATACGGGCAATGCCAAAACCACTGTGCAGATACTCCCACTCAATGCCGGTATCATCATCACCGGATCCGCCCCAGCCATCCCATGATGTGCCTTCTGTATGCGAAGGGCGCAAAGTGCCTGTTTTGCCTGCTGTAACGGCGCGATAGTAGTTACTGTCTGCACGGCGAATATCGCCAATCGACGTACTCTTACTGGTTTCCCATACCGGCACAGAATCCACTGCAGGCTGTTCCAGATAGAACAATTTGCCTACCTGCTCCGCGCCAAAAATTGAGGCGCTTGCCGTTAACGTAATTGTCCCGGTGCTGGCGCTGGCATAAACCGTCACTGACTCGTCAATATTGATATCTTCAAATGGCCCGTTCTTCGTTACCACATCAACCAGTTGCCAGTTGTCATGCGCATAGCGGCGCAACTCTTTCGGCGGGTATGCCGGATGAACCAGCGTAAGCACGTCTGCGCTTTGCGTGAATTTAATTCGGAACAGATCGGCTTCAGTATATGGCGTGGCAATTTCATAAATAACATTGCTGCTGTTCAGCACCAACGCACCATCTTTGATAACGCGCATGTACTGGTGTCCGAACTCCAGAGCATAAGTCTGAACCGTCGAGAACTGGAACGGGATCAGGCGGCATTTCCGATTTGGGTATTTGGCGGCACCGACAAAACGCGTACCAGGTCGATTCTCAACGCCGCCATACTGCCGCACGATAAAGTTATCGCACTTGCGCAATGCCACCTGGTACTTCGCCATGTCGATACGACCGTACAACGACGGTCCAATCTCACCACCGGCAAAGCTGGGCTGGATCCAACTGATAGCCATCAGGACAACCTCGCAATGGTAAACTCGTCAACCGGTGGCTGTGGTTCCTGTGATTCATTCTGGCTATGCGAGCCAGCACTAAGAATCACGCGATTGTACATATTGAGGGCAAACGTACCGAGGTCTGCATTCCCAGTCAGCGCCATGTTAATAGCTGCCGCAAGACGCCAGGCCAACGCCTCCATAAAAATGGCATCAAACATGTTCACATCTGAAACGCGAGAGACATACTTGAGCCATGCCTGCGGCTGGTCTGTGTAGATCAACTTTCCTGTTCCGTTGGTGTCTGCACCAACTTCGTACTGAACGCGCATTGCTGCTGTTGGATTGCGTACACCAGGAAGCATAATTTCAGTAATGCGCAGACAATCGGACGGGTACTGGTACGCATATTCCCAGTCAGGCGGTGGATTGCTCGTATCTGCAAGCGCCACGCGTTTGGTAGCAAAGTTCCAGTCAAAATCAGAAAGAACAGCATCACGGCAGGCCTCAAAGTGCAGCGAACATTCACCCGCTTCCTTGCTGGCTTCCGTCAGGCTGTTAATACTGCGGCTGTTGCCAATATTGGACAGCGCACGATTACAGATCTCTACTACAGAGGCCATCACTCACCTCCGTTACCGTACAGAGTTTCAGCCGCTGATTTTTCTACATCCCTGGAAACAGGAGCGATCGCCATATCAGTGATCTGCAGATCGGCGCTGCGATTAACACCATCGTCAGTTTCTCTGGCAGACAGGCCTCGAATAACAGCCTTTGCAGTTATCATCACTTCTGTTCCGACGCCCTGAGGTTGCGCCTTCAGCTTATTCAATGTGTCGTTATTAAGAGTGATGCACAGCCCCCACGGGTATTCATCGCGAGTTCTGGTTTCTCCGCTCTCATCCTGGTAGCTGTCAGTGCCGGTTTTGAGGTTTACGAGTTCCATATACACTCCTGCAATAAAGGGGCCGAAGCCCCTTGTCGGATTCGCGAGGCTTACACGCCCAGTTCTTTACGCTTATCTGCGATCTTCTCGCGGAGCGTTTCGGCTTTAGCGTTATGGTGTGGCTTCTCGTTAAAGAGCAATTCGTACTCTTCACGGAGCTTATCCAGTTCACCATCATCTGACACATCGTTGATGATTTTGGTGCTGGTTGCTGCCATAGACACCTTTCCTGCTACCTTTGCTTTTGCCTGTCTGGCTGCATCGTTAACAGGTTCCAGTGCGCTACCAGGCTCACCTTCGTATTCGATTTCTTCCCCCTCCGGCCACAGTGTGTTATGGATATGAGAGAGGCGCAGAACGCGGTATCTTGGTTTCTCACCTGACATCGATATCACCTTAACCAGTTACTTTTGAGCGGATCGGGTACGGCGTATTGGCATCAACATCCAGACTGATACCCGCAGTGAATTTGCCGGCCGTTAGTGGGCCAGTTGCGACGGAGTAGTTAACACGCAGATATCGCTGAACACCGGCAGGCACCTTTGCAGAAACAACTCGTTTACCTGCTGTCAGGGTAGCCTTTGCCAGTGCGCCACTATCATAAATAGTGGACCATGAGCTGTTATTCTCACTCGTCTGCAACTGGATGTTTACAGTTGCCTCACCACTTGCCGTGGCGGCTTCGTTAACCAGCACCCAAAACTCAAGCGGATAACCCACGCCGATATCGCGACGGTTTCCATCAATTGGACCGAGATCGATTACGTCAGTAGAAGCCGCGGTATTCGTAACCGCCTGAGCTTCGGAGAACATCAACAGTTTGTCGGTGATCATCTTCTTTCTCCATTAGTGGGTCTGTTACGACCCACAGGTTAATAACAGGCGTTACACCACGCGGGCTTCTGTTTCCAGAAGCGCATCAGTTTCACGGATTGGTACACCACGGAATGAAGTCCACCACTCGCCTTCAGTCTCTTTTACGCTGATCGCCAGAGATGTTTTCTCCAGAGATTGCAGATCAAGAGCCTGGCCTACAGTGCGGTTCATGTAGAACACCGGGCGACCCATTCCACGGTTTGGAATGCGATGCAGTGCTTTAACCATCAACTTCGCAATATTTGCGGCAGAGGAAGGTTCTGAAAGATTGCTGACATCGATGTTTGCAATGCGAACAACATAACGCCAGTCACGCAGAGCAAGTCCGTTGTCCCATTTGTAATGGGTGCGATAGCCTTCGTACTTGCCGCCATTAGCATCTTCCAGTGTCACCTGGCCTTTATCTTCCATCTGGATGCCAGCCTTCTGCCCTTTCGGGAAGATGCCATGCACGGTGTTTTCGCCCCACACCACTAACCAGATTGAGGTGTTATCTGTACCCGTGCCACCAGCATCAATGATGTTCTGAGCATTACCCGCAGACAGGCTGGAATAGCGGGAGGACAGTCCCATAAACTGCTGAGGGTTAACGCTGGAATCACCATAAAACAGCGTCTGCGCCATCTGCTGATTCATCGCTTCAATAAATGCGCGGTCTTCAGACAGGCGGAATTCAGCGGTATTGCCGTTCAGATCAGCCAGTGATTTATCGACTTCAGCATAGGTTTCCAGCATGCCAACGTAATCGGTTACCTGCACTGTGGTTGATTTGCTTGGCTGTACGCCATAGTTCAGCAAACGCCAGGTAGCTGAAGGTAAACCAGAACGAATGGTGGTTCGGTGTCCGGTAGGAAGGTTCCCTTCGACAAAAGGCATATCCTGAAGGATCGGGTTAGTTTGACCGAGAAGCTCGATAATCTTATCGACTTTCCCGTTTGGATCGACGCGCTTACCCCAGTCAGCCAGCGTTAGCGCAGTTAAGCCTTTAACAGCCATTGTCATTTCCTCTCTTATTTGCCATAGAGCACTTCGGCCGCACTACGCTGGCCTTCATTACCACCGGTGACCATGCCATCTTCAGACATCGCCTTTCCGATTTTCACGAACGTTTTGACCAGATCAGGGTGATTACCCAGCCCGGTGGTGTTCAGATATTCTTTGAGTTCAGGTGTCCCGAACTGGTCAAGCGCACGCTGTGCGGCGCTAAGGTTAGAAATCAACTTGTCGCCACCGATTTCTTTGTCAGCTTTTACATCCGCAGCCCACTGCTCGGTTGTTTTCTGCCAGGCTTCTGCCTGGCGCTGCTGAACACCTGCCAGAATCTTCGGATAAGCATCAACCAGCTTTTGCGCTTGCTCGTTGGTCAGGTTAAGTTCTCGCGCCACCGGCTCGAATTCCTTCAACGCTTCTGTATCCAGCTCTACGCCTTCGGCAGCCTGAAACTCGTACTTCTCAGGCGCACCCTCTGGTTTATCGCCGTCCTTTTTTTCATCCTGCTTATCGTTTTCAGGCTTTTTGTCATCAGCAGGTTTATCGCCATCAGCAACAGGTTGTGGCTTATCACCTTCCTGTTGTGATGGATCACCAACTGGAGCAGGGTTATCACCTGCAGGCGCTGACGGTTCTGACGCAGCCGGAGCTGCTCCACCATCGACTGGTTGCTCATTGCAAAGACGGCGATACAGCAAACGCTCAAATAAACTCATGATCACTCCTGTTCACTGGCCTCTTTGGCCATCTTCAAATACTGTTCAGGGCAATGCGCCATAACGCGCTGAAACAGTTCCAGCGCCAGATTGCGTTGCCCCTCATTAAATGCCATTGCCATAGCGTCCATCGGTGAGATAGCGGAAAACACACGGCCTTTCTCCAGCACCGACCAGACAACGCGACGCCCCTGTTCACTGCTCATGACAAAGCGAATGTCATCAATTTCACGCTGCGCCATGTCACGTTGCTTACGGGCGTTTTCTTCTTTCAGTTGATCGTCTTCGTAATCTGTCATTGTGATTGCCCACCCTGACCACTAACTGCATTCGCCATAGCTGACAAAACACTCGGATCCGAAGTTTTAGCTTCGCTTAGCGTCTTGGCCCCCTGTGCCGCCGCCATCCCCATCGCCATCATTTGTTGCTGCTGTTGTTGCTGTGCCCGTTGCTGGCGAGCCTGCTCAACCTGTTCCTGCGGAACAATGACGGTTGGAGACACTCCGGACATATCAGCGAATGCATCGATCGCCTGATCAACGTTGAGTTTGTCGAGAGCTTCTGGTTTCGCTTGCGCAAGTTGACCAATGAAGTTGACCGTAGACGCCAGACTGGACAGGCCGATAGACTTCTGCGCCTGAGCCATGACGGAAATGTATTCGACCTTCAGGGGCATACCTTCCATCGCGTCAGGCGGTGGCGGCAGCATGTTTTTACGCACCATCATCGAGAAAGCGCGGTCAATGAGAGGATTAAGACATTCGTCGTTCAGACGCTCCAGAACCGGCCCCAACATCAGAAGTTTTTCTTCTTTCATTTCGATCACTGCTTCAACAGGCATCGAGCGGGTATTGATGTTCTGCAACATCATGAACAGATCGACAAAGTAGGCGCTGTTAATGATTTGACGAGTGTCCTGAATGTCTGCTACCAGATCTGCTGTACTGGGGTTAACCAGATAAGCAGGCCTGAAGCCATCCTGACCAGTAATCTGATCGATATACGTGATGTCACCAGGAAGAAGGGAGGCGCGCTGATTCTTGAGGGAAGTCGGAGCAACCATCGGCGGATTGGTGGCTTTATCAATCAACTGCGACTTGCGCTCCTGGAGAAGTTGCAATGCCTTAACAGGTCCAAGCGCCAGCATACCCGGGCATGATGATCCATAAACATCTTCGCCATTAACTTCCCAGCGCGGAGCCATAATTGGAAACTCATCAAATCCGGACTCACGCAACAACTTGTCGTTATCGCCACCAACCTCGTAATAAACCGATTTGAATGGCTTGTTCTTGCTATCCAGCTTCGATGTATCGCGGTCAATGTTCGGGTAAACCGAATGCATCACTTCAATCCACTTCTCGTAGGTGCCGCTTTCCCACATGCTTTTTACGGATTCGCTGACGTTATTTAGTCCGAACTCCTGAACAAGCTGACGAACAGTCATAGAGAACTTGCGAAAACAGGTGTCCACACTGCCACGAGGTGAGTTAGCCAGGTAGTAACTTCCTATCGGGAATGGCATTGTACGAATGATGTCCTCGTCATCCTCCAGCACCGCCATTGCGCCAGTGCTGTATGTGCCGAGGCTTCCGTATAACTGCGGCAGCGACTGATAGAGATTCGACTTATTGAACATATCGTTCATGCGGTTCTGCACCGCCTCAAGCCACAACTTAACAGGGCCATAATCCATCATTTCAGGATCTGGCGTAGCCAGGCGAAACCACGGACGCGCGGGGCTTGTGATGCCTGACATCATGCCGCTGGCGAGAGTGCGCGCCGCCATAGTCCCGGTCGAATCAATAATGCGTGTATTGCGTCGATCGTTACGGTTGACCTCAGAAGTCAGAAAGCGGGAACCACGCGGGTTGATGTAATCACTCAACTCGCGCCAGTGCGGCTCGAACGACTGACGCTCGCTTTCAAGTTGTGCGAACTGTTTGTTCAATCGCTCTTTAGTTGTTTCCGCCATTTCAATGACTCCGGTTACTGACCAAGCAGCGTTTTACCGCTGGTATTAGCGGTTGATGTGTCGCCCTGAGAACCGGTAAGCAGCGTAGAACTACGACCAGCAGCAGCGCGACGGCGACGAGTTTCTTCGTAGCGGGCATCAACAACGGCGGCATCCTGCTCCTGTGGTGCTGCCTGAACTTCTGGTGTTGCAGGCACTGACGGTGAGCTACCCATGCACATATCAATGACTCCGTACGCAATTAAATTATTACCAATTTAACCACATATGATTTATTTATCGTAGACAGTTGACATTTAATGCACGAATTATTACCTTTCAGGTAAGTAAATGGTTCATTCCGGTTATTAACCTGACTGGCTTGTCGTTAAATTGAACAGGTGGAGTGAGCTTTTATTTTGAGCAGTACGGCGTATGGCACATGCGCCGATAGCGGTCTGGATACGTTTAAGGGGCACCCTCCCTTGCTCGGGCAAACGAACCAGGTAGCCGGAATGTGCAAGTCGAGCGGTTTTATTCCGCGCACGGGGATTCACCATCCCGGCGATTCGGTGTGACGCCTCGGAAGAGACGAGGGTACAACGATGAGAGCATTTATGGAGCCGCGACAAAGTGTGGCGCCTTAACAGGCTAAGTGCTCTCAGCGTTGTGGCATTAGCTCAGTTGGACAGAGCAACCGCCTTCTAAGCGGTTGGTCGCAGGTTCGAATCCTGCATGCCACGCCAGAATCACGCCTAAGGACCGTGATGCCAGAAGTTCCAGGTGCTTGGCGGTGATGGTTTCCCTTGAAGGACTATCACCGCCCTTTTTACAGCAGGACGCCATTGCGATGACTTCATGCTGTAAACCAGTACAGCCACGGAAGGCATAACTCATTGCTTCCAGTTCGCCCGGTTCGCCGGGCATTTTTTTAAGGTGAGATTATGAGCGAAACATCAACAGTATCTTTCTCCACTGCTTTGTCATCACTCAAAGATGGTAAGCGCATTGCACGTGCCGGATGGAATGGCAAAGGCATGTATCTGCAACTGGTTAAGCCACCGCAATCGGCCACTCCGAACGAGTGGCGATTTGACGTTACATGCGGTGACGAGTATACATTTGTACCTGGCGTTAAACTTCTACCGTGGATTGGGATGAAAACTGCTGACGGTTGCTTTGTACCGTGGCTGGCATCTCAAACCGATCTGCTATCTGATGACTGGATTGTAATTCAATAACACCGTGACATGTCACAAACAGCCAGCCTATGAGCTGGCTTTGTTTTATCCTCACCAGAGGATATCAACGACATTATCCCCACCAGCGGATTAAGCATAGGGATCGTAATCTGTAATGGCCTTGCCTTGCTGGTTCTGCTGACCTGGAATTCGCAGACGCTTCGACACAGGGAAAGCAAACGTCAGCAATAGCGCATCGCCTTTACCAGGAGAACGCCCAAGCCGCTCCTTGATATCTTCCTTCGGTTCGATAACGATTTTACCGTCCACTCGAACTTTGTACTCTGCCGCCGACAGGTCGTCCGCTGTTTCCTGGTCATCAAGCATGCCGCCCAGCCTCAGCCATGTCTTGCATGAGTTGAACATCTCCCCGCGCTTATTGAGCATCTGCGGGTCAGTAGACGCGCCACCGAACGGAACAAGTTGCCATGTACGACCCCAGCCATCACCGATTGACTTCAGACCAGTTCCGTAACCGAAGTCGATGAACACTGCGTCAGCCTGGTACTGGTCTTCAAAGTCAGCGATACGCTTCGCCATAATCAGATCGTCAGTGGTCTTGTTGCCGGTCCACAGCACCTTACTGTGCAGCCCCTGCCGCAGATATATCACCGCGTCATCAACACCGGAGTATGCCGGGTCAACGCCGATTATCACCGGAGCATGTGCAACCTGCGCAGCGGTGACCACCCGTTTCATTGCCTCGTCAGTAAGTCCGGTAGGGATAAACTGCAATTCAGATGCATCCGGGAATATGCCGCGCACACGGATTTTAACGAAGTCGCTATCTTCCCCGTAGTCATCAACCCATTTCTGCAACTGCTGTTTGTTAGTGCCTTCCACCGTCCGGCTGTCAATCTGCGCAGTTTTCCAGCGGTGTTTGTATTTGCGGAAACATTCGCGAAAACGCCCGGTATTACGTGTAGGGTTTCCGAACGCCACCCAGATAATCTCAGTGTCTTCGTCCGTAAGCGCACCCTCAGCAACTTCCCACACCAGATCCGCAATGTTCGACGCTTCATCGAATACCACGATGATGCGTTTGCGCTCGTTGTGTAGTCCGGCGAATGCCTCAGTGTTGTGCTCAGACCAGGGGATTGCGTCAGCTCGCCACCGCTTGTCGTGCCCAGGATCATTGCTGTACATCGCAGTAGCGGTACAGGTAAACCAGTCTTTCGTGATAGCAAGGTTCGACCACTTGATAATTTCCGGCCAGGTCTTCGTTCGTAGCTGGTTGTCGGTGTTGGCGGTCACCACGACCTTACAATCCTCGCAAGTGGACATGCCCCAGTTGATCAGCATTGAGATGAATGCGGATTTACCAATACCGTGACCCGAAGCACGTGCCAGCATAAGCGGCTGATAGCGCGTCTCTGGATTCTGCAGGTGATCACGTATCTCTCGGAACGCATCAGCCTGCCACTGACGTGGGCCGGTAGCATGTGCCAGTTCAGTCCCCTCTTCCCCCCACGGGAACGCATAGAGGGCATAGCCAAGCGGATCGTGAGTGAACCCTGCAATATCCTCGATCAACTGCTCTTCAGGAGATAACGCTGTATCTGTCACTGATTACCATCCTGACGTTCTTTGAGTCGCTTCCTGGCTGCTGCTATGCGATCAGCAATTGTCACATTCACATTAACATCCAGACGTTCTTTGAACGCGTTGACATCAACATGCTTACCAATCAGCTCAAGGTTCTTCACCTTGTCAGGCCATTTAATTTTTTTGAGGATTGTCTCTATCGAATCCTCGTTCATGTTCATGATGGTCGATGACAGATCAAAGCCACTAAGCGTAGTGCGCCAGATTTTCGGCCACTCACGGATTGGTTTAAGGCTCCCATCGTCGTTGAGGATGTCGATCACGTCCATCTGGTCGATCTGCACCAGGCGCATGAGAACGTAATCAGCACTGACGCGCATTCGTTTGTTGCGCTCCTCCATCAACTCGGCAATCCGTTTTTGAATGCGTTCATCGCGCATCATGACACTGGCTTTAACTGCCGCTGTATTTGGGGAGAATCCTGCGTTAATCGCTGCCTGAGTCTGGTTTTCAGGCGTTTTGATGTATGACTGGCAATAAGCCTCCTGCATTGCTGTTAGTGGCTTAAATTGCGTTGATTTGCGTTTATAGGTTTTAGGTTCAGCAGGCATCATAACCACCGTGGTAATAGTTACCGTTGTGGTAATAGTACCATACAAAATAAAGCCGCCATAGTTGGCGGCAGTATTCAAAACCCATCAAATTCATCATGCATAATCTACTCGTGACATGTCACACTATTAATTTCGTTTCATGCCAGCCTTTAGTCACCCAGCATTGCGAGTCACCATTACACGGGCATGAATTAACTGGAACTCTCTCGCCGCACTTACCGCAACATTTTCTGCTGATCGATTTTATACGCCCGCGCACGCGTGCATCATCCTGGCGGATCAGTAACGCTATATACTCACCAAATTCGTAAGGCGCACGCCCGGGGCGACGCGTGGCACAGTTACGCTCCAGCATTTCAATTTCCTGAGCATCCAGCACAATCTCCAGCTTACGTACACCGGATGCAGCTTGTCTGGCTCTCTGAGCGGCTTTGCGCTCTGCTGCTGATTTAGCCATCAATATTTACCTTTATCGCGAACACCTTTACCGGTTTATCGCCGAAGTGCGGATGTGTGATTGTCTTGATTTCATATCCGTCATACGGAACATCAATTCTGCGGCTGGAATCGTCGCGCTTCGGATATCCCTTCGTGATGATCAGACTGCCATACTCGCGGTTAACGAGGCGCTTTTTCCAGTAGTCATTAACAAGGCGATACTCTTCCGTTTTCTCCCCGCGAATCATGGCATCGAAGTATTCACCTTTGACGGCAAGTTGAAGGTTAGCCATGGGTTTTATCCTTGTGGTTAGTCACACCTTTGGAACTCAAGCTATCTTTCTCACGCCTTCCGCTATACTCTTTGCTTACATCCTCATACAAAACACCAAACGCCTTGCAGAAATTAAATAGTGCGTCACCAGCAAAAACCTCGCTTGGATGCCAGCTTCCTGAATGTCTTGCAACATCCCTGTATGATGCTGTCACTATGCCTACATTGTTTTTGTATTTTATCCTGCAAAACAAAAACGTCATCATCAATGCAGAGCCCCATATTGCAACGGAACACAGGAAACTTCCAGTAGTAAACCTCCATTAGGTGTTTACCTGTCATCAGAGAGATTGCGTTGTGATGACCACCTTCAGGATCTTCAGATTCAAAGTAGTCAAACAACCCTTTCATTACAATGAACTTGTAGTTAATCATATTTCAACCTCATCATTTGTTAATTTGTAAATAACCACAGCATTACTTGTTCTTTTTGCGCTTTCATCTTTCTCAATAACACCATCTTCAATAAGTTTCTCTATGCATCTTTTTACATCATCTCGTTTATACCCACCTTCTTTTGCAACGCCTCTAACTATTGCGGTCTTAGTCATTCCGCGCTTAACATATTCTTTAACCATGGAGAAAATACCTTC
>CYGL01000245.1_pt1 | contig 26869 bp, 27 predicted proteins | sample 485531 | NCBI WGS metagenome assembly CYGL01 (sample SAMEA3497897, study PRJEB9818) | human gut metagenome | reverse complement strand
CAAGGACTGCGGGTCGGCATGGCGATGCTTGAGGAATCCGTAGAGGAGACCATGGAGGATGTCCTAGGGATTGCTAACGGCATCCGCTTACGGCAGCAGCCTCGGGAGTTCAAGCAGAAACTCATTGAGGACGGTACGTACGATGAGTGGTTCGATGAGCTGTATGGCTCCGACCAGTTCCATCTCTACGACTCCTTTGCGGAAGCTGAGGTGGACCGACTGCTGGCCAAGCTGCACTACATGCGCACAGGATTGAACTGTGACGTAATCATTCTGGACCACATCTCAATCGTAGTGTCAGCCTCGGAGGAATCCGATGAGCGCAAGATGATTGACCGACTCATGACCAAGCTGAAAGGGTTCGCTAAGTCAACCGGAGTGGTACTTATTGTTATTTGCCACCTAAAGAACCCGGAGAAAGGTAAAGCTCATGAAGAAGGACGTGCTGTTTCCATTACTGACCTGCGTGGGTCTGGGTCTCTGCGCCAACTCTCTGATACTATTATTGCACTTGAGCGTAATCAGCAAGGGGATATGCCTAATCTTGTCCTCCTTCGTATTCTCAAGTGTCGCTTTAATGGTATTGGCGTTGGCATTGCGGGATACATGGAGTACAACGAAAGGACCGGACTCCTTGAACCGTCTAGCTACACTGGCGAAGAAGGAGCGGGAGATACTGGCTGGGAAGGCCACGAAGAAGACGACTACTAAACGTAAATGCAATGGGGCGTACTGCTGGTGCGCCTTTGACCATGATTATCAATAACGTAAGGAGAACCATCATGTTTAAACTCATCGAAACTTTAGGCCGTCTGGTCATCGCGCTGTACATCCGTGAAGCCAAGGCACTGGACGAAAGCGTCCAAGGTGGAAGCGAAAGCAGCCGCTAAGCTGGCTAAAGCAGCCGACAAGGCACGTCAGGCATCTCTGGATGCAACCGCAGAGGCAGCTAAAGTTGCCGCTAAAGCTCAGAAACTTAAGGAGTTCTTCTAATGACTACCAAAGTTAAATTCCCCGGCAATACCATCCAGCTGTCTGACACCGTTGACCAGTGGGGCCGCAAGGTTCACATCAACGTTCGCAACGACAAGGTAACTCTGGTCTACCGCTGGAAGGCTAAGAGTGATAATCGTGCACACACTCAGCGTGTGACCCTCGACGACACACAGGCAGCTCGACTGCTGGCGTCCGTAGCTGTAGCCGCTACTGTGGCCATCGGTGAGGACAAAGTGCGTGAGGCAATCCTGAGCAAAGAGGTTGGCGAAACGTCCGTACGTCTGGCCGAAGCGTCAGAAGTTAAGTGATAAACTCAAGGTCATTACTATATGTAGTGGCCTTTATGATTATCATACACAACATATTGAGAGGACATAACCATGCGTAAACCTGAAGAAATCCGTGCAGACATCGAGAAGCTGACCAAAGAGCTGGAAGCCTCTAAGATTCACGAGGCGAAGCAGTCAGCGGCGGTTCACATCCTGTATAACTTAGGGTGGAAACACGACAACCTTAAGGGCTGGCAGAAACCAGCACCGAAGTGTAGCGACTACAAGGCCCCTCTGAAGGCTGGCGAGCTGGCAACTTGGGAGGATGGGGCCATTGGTGGTACCGTCTATATCCGAAGTGTTGGCGACAAGTATGCTCAGGTGTCACATGTTCGCGGTATCAGCCGGATTGGTGCTGACGTAGTGACCGGGAGCTTTGCCATCGAGAAAAGCAAGTTGACCATCCGTCCACGTGAGTATTTCATCGGGCGTCGTTAAGCAACAGGAGACCACTATGTTAGTAACCGATATCGAGGCGAACAACCTCTTAGAGAAAGTCACTCAGTTCCACTGTGGGGTAATCTATGACTACAGTACGGACGAGTACGTATCGTATCGACCTTGGGACTTCTCAGCGTATCTCGATGCGTTAGAAGCTGAGGTGGCTCGTGGTGGTCTCATCGTATTCCACAACGGTCACAAGTATGACGCCCCAGTGTTAACCAAGCTGGCCAAGCTCCAGTTAAACCGTGAGTTCCACCTGCCGCGTGAGAACGTAGTGGACACGTTGGTTCTTAGCCGTTTGCTGTTTGCGAACATTAAGGACTCCGACATGGCCCTGCTGCGTTCCGGTAAGTTACCCGGTAAGCGCTTCGGGTCTCACGCTCTGGAGGCGTGGGGTTACCGCTTAGGTGAGATGAAGGGTGAGTATAAGGACGACTTCAAGAAGCTCCTTGAGGAACAGGGAGAGGACTATGTGGACGGTGCTGAGTGGATTAGCTTCAACGAGCCGATGATGGACTATAACGTTCAGGACGTTGTGGTTACCAAGGCTCTCTTAGAGAAGCTGCTTAGCGACAAGCACTACTTCCCAGCTGGCATAGACTTCACGGATGTCGGCGAGACAACCTTCTGGTCAGAGTCCTGTGAGGCCGTCTGGTTGGAACACCGAGCCGCTTGGTTACTCGCTAAGCAGGAGCGCAACGGATTCCCATTCAACACTAAGGCCATCGAGGAACTCTACGTCGAACTTGCTGGTCGTCGTTCTGAACTCCTTCAGACACTCACCGACACTTTCGGAACTTGGTATCAACCTAAGGGAGGCACTGAGTTATTCCTGCACCCGCGCACCGGGAAGCCTCTGGGTAAATACCCACGAGTGAAGTACCCGAAGCAAGGTGCCATCTACAAGAAACCCAAGAACAAAGCTCAGCGTGAGGGTCGTGAACCCTGCGAGCTGGACACTCGGGATTACGTAGAGGGCGCTCCGTACACACCAGTAGAGCACGTCGTGTTCAACCCTAGTAGCCGAGACCACATCGCGCTCAAGTTGAAGGAAGCCGGATGGGTACCGACAGAGTTCACCGAAAAGGGTGCACCTAAGGTAGACGATGAGGTCCTTGAGCATGTGCGCGTGGAAGACCCTGAGAAGCAGCGCTGCATCGACCTCATCAAAGAGTACCTGATGATACAGAAGCGTATCGGTCAGGCAGCTGAGGGAGACAAAGCGTGGCTACGTTACGTTCAAGAGGATGGTAAAATCCATGGAAGTGTTAACCCTAATGGTGCAGTTACAGGGCGAGCAACGCATAGCTTCCCTAACCTTGGTCAAGTTCCGGGCGTTCGTTCGCCGTATGGTGAGCCTTGTCGAGCAGCGTTCGGCGCTGAGCATCACTTGGACGGACTTACCGGAAAGCCTTGGGTTCAAGCTGGTATCGACGCCAGCGGACTCGAACTCCGTTGTCTGGCACACTTCATGTCTAAGTACGACGACGGGGCATATGCGGATGTCATTCTCAACGGTGATATCCACACAGTCAACCAAACGGCGGCTGAGTTGCCAACACGTGATAACGCCAAGACATTCATCTACGGTTTCCTCTATGGTGCTGGAGACGAAAAGATTGGACAGATTGTGGGAGCAGGTAAGGAACGCGGAAAGGAACTCAAGAAGAAATTCCTTGAGAACACCCCAGCAATCGCAGCGTTGCGTGAAGGAATCCAGCAGACCCTCGTCGAGTCATCCCGATGGGTCGCCGGAGAGCAGAAGGTCAAATGGAAACGACGCTGGATTAAGGGACTGGATGGAAGAAAGGTACACGTTCGGTCACCACATGCCGCGCTCAACACGTTGCTTCAGTCAGCGGGTGCGCTCATTTGTAAGCTGTGGATTGTCGAGACTGAAGAACTACTTCTCGCAGCAGGCTTGAAGCATGGTTGGGATGGCGACTTCGCCTATATGGCGTGGGTCCACGATGAAATTCAAGTGGCCTGCCGGACACCAGACATTGCACAGCAGGTGATTGACATAGCGCAGCAAGCCATGCGTAACGTTGGGGAGCACTTTAAGTTCCGATGCCGTCTGGACACAGAAGGTAAGATGGGTCCAAACTGGGCCGTATGTCACTAATAATACAGGAGATTTATCATGTCGATGACAAAACGTGTACGTGTAAGTTTTGACTCTAAGTTTGTAGCTAGTACGAACGATATCCACGAGTTCGCTAAGACCCTCGTTAGCTACTCCAAGCGCTTCATGGAGGGCGATAAGACCCTTAAAGGTGATGAGCTGGCTCTTGCAGAGATGGCGGCGAAGGAAGGCGTAGAGGCTGCTGTGGAACTGTCTATCAAAATGGCCTACTCAAAAGCTATCAAGAGTGAGCTGGCTGACGACTACGTGACAGTCTCCAACATCCGACTGGAGATTAAACAGTGAGCGAATACTTAAAAGTTCTGGCGGCCCTCAAGGGCTGCCCTAAGTCCTTCCAGTCGAACTACGTACGGAACAACGCTGCGTTAGTCGCTGAGGCTGCGAGCCGTGGTCACATTTCGTGTCTGACCATGAGTGGTCGTAATGGTGGCGCTTGGGAAATCACCAGTGCCGGAGTGAAATTCCTTAAGACCCATGGAGGTTGTTTATGAAAGACTTCTTAGGTAACGATATCGAGATTGGAGACACCATTGTGTATGCTGACGCTGGTGGCCGTGGAGGCTCTTCTGGTCTTAACAAAACAGTAGTTACCCGAATGACTGATAAACAGGTCATGGTATACGAATCAACGTGGTCAAAACTGTGGCGTCCGTTTGACCGTGTTGTGGTTGTCGCTAAGGGAGGTTCCCAATGAAGCACACTTTGTTATCCTTCAGCGACTACCGTGCCACCCAGAAGATTGCCAAGGGTGTCCTCGTGATGGATGGTGACTGGCTGGTGTTTCAGGCAATGAGTGCCGCTGAGTTCGATGCCTCTTGGGAGGAGGAGATTTGGCACCGCTGCTGTGACCACGCTAAGGCCCGTGAGATTCTGGAGAACTCCATTGAATCCTACAAGGGCCGTAAGAAGGCGTGGAAGAATGCTGACGTTGTCCTAGCGTTCACCGACCGTGTCAACTGGCGCAAGCTGCTGGTGGACCCAACGTACAAAGAGAACCGCGCAGTCGTCAAGAAACCTGTGGGCTACTTCGAGTTCCTTGAGTACGTCTTCGAGACCTACACGTGCGTCCTTGAGCCTCAGCTCGAAGGCGATGACGTGATGGGTATCATTGGGTCTAACCCTCTCGTGTACAACTACGAGAAGGCTGTTCTGGTCTCCTGTGACAAGGACTTTAAGACCATCCCGGATTGTGACTTCCTGTGGTGTACCACTGGTAACATCCTCGTGCAGACTCAGGAGACAGCAGACTACTGGCATCTCTTCCAGACTATCAAGGGTGACATAACCGATGGTTACGGCGGGATTCCCGGATGGGGCGATACCGCTGAGGACTTCCTCAAGGAACCCTTCATTGTGGAGCCTGTAACGTCCGTCCTGAAGTCCGGTAAGAACAAGGGCCAAGAGGTAACCAAGTGGGTGAAACGCGCTCCTGAGCCGGGAGAGACACTCTGGGACTGCATTAAGTCCATTGGTGCCAAAGCAGGGATGACCGAAGAGGACGTAATCAAGCAGGGCCAGATGGCTCGCATCCTCCGTTCTGATGAGTACAACATCGAGACTGGGGAGATTACTCTATGGCAACCGGGCAGCTGATTCTCATCGTACTGACCATGGGCTTAGTCGCTCGTGGTCTCTGGATGTTAGCCTTGATTATCAAGCAGATAGTCGAGCATAAACCAGAGTGATAAACTCATGGGCACAATTAGGACCCACTATAGGGAAGTGCCCATTATGATTATTACTTAAAGATTACTTAGAGAGGAGACTCAAATGTTAAAACCTATAGAGCACATCCTTAACAATCCTAATGACCTTCCTGACGTACCGCGAGCTGTCAAGGAGTACCTACAGTCTCGCTTCAATGCTGACTTCCTGTATCAGTCAGAGGTCCGTAAGCTGCGTGAGGCTGGCCACAGTGAGGAGTTCATCTCCGGTGTATTGTATGGTCACTACATGGCTTCTCGTGTCCTTGACGAGATGGAGGGCCGTCAGCGTGCACTCAAAGAAGGAGATTGATTATGTGTTTCTCACCTAAGATGAAAGCACCTAAGGTCGACACAACGACTGTCCCTGAGCCAGCACCACTAACCGAGGAACCCAAGGGTATCCAGTACGGTGGCGACGAGGACTCAAACAGCACCACTCCTGAGGTGTCAGGGCGTAAGTCACTCAAGGTGACCAAGACGACCGAGCCTACAGGGTCAGTCAGTAAAATCCGTAAGTCAGCTTTAGGAGGCTAACATGGGACTGTTCAAGAAAATCAAGAAGGCTATCTCCAAGGTAGTCAAGGCACCACTCAAGGCCGTGGGTCTGGCAGCAGATGCACCTAACGTGCAGACAGCCGCTGAGACACCTGTAGCCGCACCTCAGGAAGCACCGAAAGAGGTCGTGGAGGACGTTGAGTCTTCAGCAGACACTGAGTCTGGTAAGAAGAAATCCCGAGCGTCTGGTAAGAAGTCCCTCTCAGTTTCCCGCAGCTCAGGCGGTGGGATTAACTTATGATTGGCTACGGGGAGGGCTAACAAATGGCAGAAGTTAAACTCGAAGGCTTCGCAGAGGAGGGAGCCAAGGCGGTATACGACCGTCTGAAGAACGACCGACAGCCTTACGAGACACGAGCAGAGTCCTGTGCGCAATACACGATTCCCTCACTGTTCCCTAAGGACTCCGATAATGCATCAACCGATTACACTACTCCGTGGCAATCCGTAGGTGCTCGCGGTCTGAACAACCTAGCGTCAAAGCTGATGCTGGCCCTGTTCCCGATGCAGTCATGGATGAAGTTGACCATTAGCGAATACGAAGCGAAGAACCTTCTGGGTGACGCTGAGGGTCTCGCCAAGGTCGATGAGGGCCTCTCAATGGTAGAGCGCATCATCATGAACTACATCGAGTCCAACAGTTACCGAGTGACTCTCTTTGAGTGCTTGAAGCAACTGTGTGTGGCAGGGAACGCGCTGCTGTACTTACCGGAACCTGAGGGTTATACCCCGATGAAACTCTATCGGCTGAACTCTTATGTGGTCCAGCGAGACGCTTTCGGTAACGTACTCCAGATTGTCACTCTCGACAAGATTGCGTTCAACGCTCTACCTGAGGATGTCCGCAGCCAAGTGGAAGCAGCCCAAGGCGAGCAGAAGGAAGACGCTGAGATTGACGTCTATACCCACGTGTACCTGAACGAAGCCGGGGATGGCTACTCGAAGTACGAAGAGGTTGCCGAAGCGGTGGTTCCGGGAAGTGAAGCCGAGTACCCGCTCGAAGAGTGTCCGTACATTCCGGTCCGCATGGTCCGCATCGACGGTGAATCCTACGGTCGTTCCTACGTGGAAGAGTATCTGGGCGACCTCAAGTCCCTAGAGAACCTCCAAGAGTCCATCGTGAAGATGGCGATGATTACCGCGAAGGTCATCGGTCTGGTAGACCCGGCAGGTATCACTCAGGTCCGTCGACTCACGGCAGCACAGTCTGGTGCGTTCGTACCGGGCCGTAAGCAGGACATTGAGTTCCTACAGCTGGAGAAGTCCGGCGACTTTACCGTAGCGAAGAACGTAAGCGACACCATTGAGGCTCGCCTCTCGTATGCCTTTATGCTCAACAGTGCGGTACAACGTACAGGCGAGCGAGTCACAGCCGAAGAGATTCGGTATGTGGCGTCAGAGCTGGAAGATACCCTTGGCGGTGTCTACTCGATTCTCTCGCAGGAACTCCAGCTGCCTCTGGTAAGAGTGCTCTTGAAGCAACTACAAGCCACGCAGCAAATCCCTGAGTTACCTAAAGAGGCCGTCGAGCCAACTATCAGCACTGGCCTTGAGGCTATCGGACGCGGTCAGGACCTTGACAAGCTGGAGCGGTGCATTGCCGCATGGTCAGCCCTTAAGGCCCTCGAAGGCGATGACGACCTCAACTTGGCTAACCTCAAGTTACGCATCGCTAACGCTATCGGACTAGACACAGCTGGTATGCTTCTCACTCAGGAGCAGAAGAACGCCCTTATGGCGCAGCAAGGTGCTCAGATTGCTACACAGCAAGGGGCCGCAGCGCTGGGTCAAGGGATGGCCGCACAGGCTACTGCAAGTCCTGAGGCGATGGCCGCAGCCGCTGATTCAGTCGGTATGCAACCGGGCATGTAATTAGGGCCCACTATAGGGAGACCGAACGTAAGACCACTCAAGCCGACCTTATGGTAGCCGTTGAGTGAACACTGCTAGTAAGTCTCCGCTTAGTCTTAACTTTAAGGAGATTGAAATGGCTGGCGAATCTAACGCAGACGTATACGCATCCTTCGGTGTTAACAGTGCTGTACTGACTGGTAGTACACCTGAGGAGCACCAAGAAAACATGTTGGCTCTTGATGTTGCTGCCCGTGATGGCGATGATGCAATCGAGCTGAACACCAACAGTGATGACCCGTATGGTTCCGATGTGGACCCGTTCGGTGAACCTGAAGAGGGCCGTATGCAGGTCCGTATCTCCGCTGACGGTTCAGACGAACAGGATGTCGAAGAGGGTCAGGGTGACGAAGAACAGCAGGGCGACGAGGGGAGTCAGCCGGAGGAAGTAACCGACGAGGGTGAACCTGAAGAGTTCAAACCTATTGGTGAAACTCCGGCTGACATCAACGAAGCCTCTCAGCAGCTGGAAGAACACGAAGCTGGCTTTAACGACATGGTTGCCACTGCAATCGAACGCGGTCTCTCACAGGATGCTGTGACCCGTATTCAGCAGGAGTACCAGAATGAAGACCGCTTGTCCGATGAGTCCTACAAAGAGCTGGCTGAGGCTGGCTACAGTAAGGCGTTCGTCGATGCGTACATTCGTGGTCAAGAAGCTCTGGTCAACCAGTACGTTGAGAAAGTGATGGACTTTGTGGGTGGCCGTGAGCGCTTCCAACAGGTCTATACCCACATGCAGACCAATAACCCTGAGGGTGCCGAGGCGCTCATCAAGGCTTTTGAGTCTCGTGATGTGGCCACCATGAAGACGATTCTGAACCTAGCGGGACAGTCTCGTGATAAAACCTTTGGTAAGAAAGCCGAGCGCTCTATTGCCAAGCGTGCAACCCCAGCGAAACCTGTGGCCCGTAAAGCTGAAGGCTTCGAGTCTCAGGCTGAGATGATTAAAGCGATGTCCGACCCGCGTTACCGCACCGACTCTAAGTATCGTCGTGAGGTGGAACAGAAGGTTATCGACTCTAAGTTTTAATTAGGGCCCACTATAGGGAGAGACAGATAGTTCCTCTCGGTCTGACCGATGTCTTGGTCTGTCCTCCCGCTTCGAGTTACACAATGAGTATCACCTCGTTTCAAGTAGTACCTCAAAACATTTCGTATAAACAACATAAGGAGATTCAACATGGCTAACATGCAAGGTGGACAGCAGCTCGGTACTAACCAAGGTAAAGGTCAATCCGCAGCAGACAAGCTGGCGCTATTCCTGAAAGTATTCGGCGGTGAAGTACTGACCGCATTCGCTCGTACCTCTGTGACCACTAACCGTCACATGCAGCGTCAAATCAGCTCCGGTAAGTCCGCACAGTTCCCTGTGATTGGTCGCACCAAGGCTGCTTACCTGCAACCGGGCGAGTCTCTGGATGACAAACGTAAAGACATCAAGCACACTGAGAAGACCATTAACATTGATGGCCTGCTGACTGCGGACGTGCTGATTTATGACATCGAAGACGCGATGAACCACTATGACGTGCGCTCCGAGTACACCTCTCAGATTGGTGAGTCTCTGGCGATGGCAGCTGATGGTGCGGTACTGGCTGAGCTGGCTGGTCTGGTTAACCTCGCGGATTCCGTCAACGAGAACATCGCAGGTCTGGGCAAACCGTCCCTGCTGGAAGTTGGCGCTAAGGCTGACCTGACCGACCCGGTTAAACTGGGCCAAGCGGTTATCGCACAGCTGACCATTGCTCGTGCAGCTCTGACCAAGAACTACGTCCCGGCTAACGACCGTACGTTCTACACCACCCCGGACGTGTACTCTGCGATTCTGGCGGCTCTGATGCCTAACGCTGCGAACTATGCGGCTCTGATTGACCCTGAGCGTGGTTCTATCCGTAACGTGATGGGATTCGAAGTCGTAGAGGTTCCGCACCTGACCGCTGGTGGTGCTGGTGATGACCGCCCGGACGAAGGCGCAGAAGCGACCAACCAGAAGCACGCCTTCCCGGCAACTGGTGGTAAAGTCAACAAAGAGAACGTTGTGGGCCTGTTCCAGCACCGTTCCGCTGTCGGTACCGTCAAGCTGAAAGACCTCGCTCTGGAACGTGCTCGCCGCGCTGAGTATCAGGCTGACCAGATTATCGCTAAGTACGCGATGGGTCACGGTGGTCTGCGTCCTGAGTCTGCGGGTGCGCTGGTTTTCACAGCAGCCTAAGCGTAAATACCTTTAGTGCTCGGGTGGTAACTCCACCTGAGTACGAGGTACAGACTGTGGCTATTGCTGGTGATTCACTTAAGGTGACACTTGATGGGCTGGAGGGAGTAACGGACTGGTCAACCCTTGAGGTAACTTATGGTACTTCCGGGATTGCCAGCCACACTCGCCGGACCAACACGCTGTACTTCAAAGGAATCGCTGTGGGCGAAACCCTAGTGACTGTCAGCTTTGACGGGTCTGAAAGGAAGTCCTTTAAGCTGGTCGTGACTAATTAAAACTAAGCCAAACCCCTTGGGGACCACTCACGGTCTCTGAGGGGTTTTTTCGTTAGGAGCTTACATTATGAACATGCAAGATGCTTACTTTGGGTCTGCCGCTGAGCTGGATGCTATCAACGAGATGCTCGCAGCCATTGGTGAATCCCCGGTGACAACCCTTGACGAAGATGGTAGCGCAGACGTAGCGAACGCTCGTCGTATCCTCAACAGGATTAACCGCCAGATTCAGTCCAAAGGTTGGGCCTTCAACATCAACGAGTCGGCCACACTGACCCCGGATGCCAGCACTGGACTCATCCCGTTCCGTCCGGCCTACCTGTCCATCCTAGGTGGTCAGTACGTTAACCGTGGTGGCTGGGTGTACGATAAATCCACAGGCACGGATACCTTCTCTGGGCCAATCACTGTGACCCTGATTACCCTTCAAGACTACGACGAGATGCCTGAGTGTTTCCGCCAGTGGATTGTCACCAAGGCCAGCCGCCAGTTCAACTCTCGGTTCTTCGGAGCGGAGGACGTAGAGAACTCTCTGGCACAGGAAGAGATGGAAGCACGTATGGCGTGCAACGAGTACGAGATGGACTTCGGTCAGTACAACATGCTCGACGGTGACGCATACGTACAGGGTCTCATCGGTCGTTAATCAGAAACTTAAGGAGGACCAAATGGCTCTCGTATCACAATCAATCAAGAACCTCAAGGGAGGCATTAGCCAGCAGCCTGAAATCCTACGGTACCCAGAGCAGGGTTCGCTTCAGGTCAACGGTTGGTCCTCCGAGACTGAGGGTCTCCAGAAGCGCCCACCCATGGTGTTCATCAAGTCCTTAGGAGACCGTGGGTACCTTGGGGAAGACCCGTACATTCACCTCATCAACCGCGATGAATACGAGCAGTATTACGCTGTATTCACAGGGAATGACGTTAGGGTATTCGACCTGTCCGGCTATGAGTATCAGGTCAGAGGTGACCGCTCATACGTCTCCGTGGTCAACCCTAAGGATAACTTGCGGATGGTCACCGTGGCCGACTACACGTTCATCGTAAACCGTACCCGACAGGTCCGCGAGAACCAGAACGTGACCAACGGTGGCACCTTCATGGACAACGTGGATGGTATTGTCAACGTCCGTGGTGGTCAGTATGGTCGTAAGCTAGAAGTGAACATTAACGGTGTGTGGGTAAGCCACCAGCTACCTCCGGGTGACAACGCTAAAGACGACCCACCCAAGGTTGACGCACAGGCCATTGCGGCTGCACTCGCTGACCTACTTCGTGTGGCCCACCCAACGTGGACATTCAACGTGGGGACTGGTTATATCCACTGTATCGCCCCGGCTGGCGTTACTCTCGATGAGTTCCAGACGAGGGATGGCTACGCGGACCAGCTGATTAACCCGGTGACCCACTACGTCCAGAGCTTCTCTAAGTTGCCACTGAATGCTCCAGACGGGTACATGGTGAAGATTGTCGGGGACACATCCAAGACCGCTGACCAGTATTACGTGAAGTATGACGCTTCGCAGAAGGTCTGGAAGGAAACTGTGGGCTGGAACATCTCGGTCGGCCTTGAGTATCACACGATGCCTTGGACACTGGTCCGTGCGGCTGACGGTAACTTTGACCTTGGGTATCACGAGTGGAGGGACCGCCGTGCTGGTGACGACGACACTAACCCTCAGCCGTCCTTTGTTAACTCGACGATAACCGATGTGTTCTTCTTCAGGAACCGCTTAGGGTTCATCTCTGGGGAGAACATCGTGCTTTCCCGCACCAGTAAATACTTTGAGTTCTACCCGCCGTCAGTGGCTAACTACACAGACGATGACCCGCTGGATGTTGCCGTGAGCCATAACCGTGTGTCGGTCCTTAAGTATGCTGTGAGCTTCGCTGAGGAGCTTCTGCTGTGGTCTGATGAGGCACAGTTCGTTCTGTCTGCCAACGGTGTGTTATCCGCTAAGACTGCACAGCTGGACCTGACCACTCAGTTCGATGTGTCGGACCGTGCGCGTCCTTACGGTATCGGTCGGAATATCTACTATGCGTCTCCTCGCAGCTCCTTTACGTCCATCATGCGTTACTACGCGGTACAGGATGTAAGCTCTGTGAAGAACGCAGAGGACATGACTGCCCACGTCCCGAACTACATCCCGAACGGTGTGTACAGCATCAACGGGTCTGGTACGGAGAACTTCGCGTGTGTGCTGACTAAGGGTGCTCCCAGCAAGGTGTTCATCTACAAGTTCCTCTACATGGACGAGAACATCCGGCAGCAGTCGTGGTCCCACTGGGACTTCGGAGACGGTGTGGAGGTGATGGCTGCCAACTGCATCAACTCAACGATGTACCTGCTGATGCGGAACGCCTACAACGTGTGGATAGCTGCTGTGGACTTTAAGAAGGAGTCGACTGACTTCCCATTTGAGCCTTACCGATTCCACGTGGATGCCAAGCGGTCATACCACATCTCAGAGACTGCGTACGACATCGAGACCAACCAGACGGTAGTTAACGTCAAGGACATCTACGGTGCATCGTTCTCTAAGGGTACCGTGGCAATCTGCGAGAGTGACGGTAAAATCACCACGTATGAGCCGATGGGTGACTCTTGGAACTCAACCCCAGACATCCGCATTAGCGGTGACGTCTCTGGTAAGGATATCGTCATTGGCTTCCTGTATGACTTCCAGTATGTGTTCAGTCGGTTCCTCATCAAGCAGGAGCAGAACGACGGCACAACGTCCACTGAGGACTCTGGTCGTCTACAGCTGCGTAGAGCATGGGTGAACTATCAGAACACCGGAGCGTTCACTGTGAGCGTCGACAACGGTAGCCGTGAGTTCAACTATCTGGTCAACGCCCGAGTGGGTTCTACTGGTCTACGTCTGGGCCAGAAGGCCACGACTACTGGTCAATACCGCTTCCCGGTGACTGGTAACGCCTTGTACCAGAAGGTGTCTCTGAGTTCCTTCAACGCTTCCCCGGTGTCAATCATCGGGTGCGGCTGGGAGGGTAACTACAGCAGACGTGCCAACGGTATTTAACTTAAGGAATCCTTATGGTGTGCTCAATTAGGGCACACTATAGGGAGACCACACTAAGAGGGGGACTTAAAGCATGTACATTAGAAACACTGTAAGTAATGACTTCGAGTTATTCATCCCGGCCTACCATGACGTACTTGAGGCACAGGCCATGGGTATAGAACCATCGTTCCCAGCGGTTACTGAGTGTGTCACGTTAGACCACGATGGTTTTCCTTTGGCTATAGGTGGACATTGCGGAGACCAGTGCTGGTTCGTCACGAGTGACCAAGTGTGGAGACTCGACAGGGCTGGCAAGCTGGAGTTCCGTGAGAGAATCATGGAGTACAGGGACATGTTATTAAATGTTTATCCATCCCTGTGGAACTTCGTGTGGGTCGGTAATGGTCCCCACAAGCGGTTCCTTAAGTCCATCGGTGCTGTATTCCACGAGGAGTACACTCAGGGTGGGAAGTTCCAACTGTTCACCATAACGAGGAGGTAACTATGTGCTGGATGGCAGCTATTCCTATCGCAATGACGGCGGTGCAGGCCATCGGTCAGTCACGCAATGAAGCCAAGATGATTGGCCTTCAGAATGACCAAATGCGCCGACAGTCTGCCCAAATGATTAAAGAGTCAAACATTCAGAACGCTAACGCCAGCCTTGAGCAGAAGCAGAAGCTGGAAGAAGCCAGCGCGGACCTGACCGCTAAGAATCTCGATAAGGTTCAGGCCATGGGTACAATCCGTGCAGCAATCGGAGAGGGAAACCTTGAGGGTAACAGCATGGAACGTGTCAGTCGAATCGAGGAGGGCAAGTTCATTCGGGAGGCCAACGCGGTCACCGACAACTACCGCCGAGACTATGCGTCACTGTTCGCTCAGCAGCTGGGTAACTCAGAGTCCACTATCGACCAAGTTAAGACCATGCAGAAGGCTGAGACAAAAGGTAAATCCAAACTGGAACAGGTACTCGACCCTCTGGCAATGATGGGTTCACAGGCAGCATCCGCATATGCTTCTGGTGCGTTCGACAGCAAGTCCACCAAGGCCCCAATCAGTCAGGCCAAAGGCACTAAGGTAGGAGGTAAGTAATGGCTAGTAAATTAGAACAAGCGTTGGGCCAACTACCGCAGGCCGGGTCTACCCGCATCCGGGGTGGCTCAGCGTCCATGCAGTATCGCCCGGTGACCATCCAGCAGGAAGGCGTCCGGCAGTCCAACCTAGTGCAGTCCTTGGCGAAGTTTGGGGCAGCGATGGGTGAGGCAGCGGATGCATACGACAAGCGCCAGCGAGATAAAGCTGAGGAGCGGTCCGATGAGATTATCCGTAAGTTGACCCCAGAGCAGCGCCGAGAGGCTATCAAGAACGGGACCCTGCTGTATCAGGATGACCCGTACGCTATGGAGGCCCTACGGTTCAAGACTGGCCGTAACGCTGCGTTCCTCATTGACGACGAAGTGGCACAGCGTGTTCAGAACGGTGAGTTCCGTACTCGTGCTGAGATGGAAGAGTACCGCCACAAACGGTTGACCGAAGGTGCCAATGAGTTCGCTGAACAGTTCATGATTAACCCTGAGGACTCTGAGTTCCAGAGAGGGTTCAACGCGAACATCACCGAGCGTAACATCTCGCTGTACGGTAAGCACGATACGTTCCTGAGCGAGCAAGCCCAGAAGGGTGCCATACTGGCCTCGAAGGTTGAGCTGTCTGGAGTGCTCAAAGACCCACAGGTTCTGGCGCGTCCAGAGTCCGGTGAGTTCTTCCAGCGCTACATCGACAACGCGATTAAGACCGGGAGTATCCCTAGCGACGCTCAGGCACAGCAGGTTATCATCGGGTCCCTTAACGACGTCATCCAGCGTCCGGGTGCTACCAACTTCCTCCAGAGCCTTGCAGACCGTCCGGTTACCCTCAACGGGAAGACCTCGACCTACAAGGAGCTGATGGGAGAGGAGCAGTGGAACGCCCTGATGGTCAAGGCCCAGTCGACTCAGTTCGACAATGATGCTAAGTTGTCTGAAGGGTTCCGCCTTGGGATTACCAGCGCGTTGAACCAAGATGATACCAGCAAGGGCTGGGAGATGCTTCAGGGTGCCAAAGCGGAACTTGACCGTCTACAGCCCGGTGAGCAGATGACCCCAGAGCGTGAGCGTTTGATTCAGGCTGAGGAGCAGATGCAGGCACGTTTCCGTCAGGAGGCCCAAGCAGCGGCCAAGGAGATGGACAAGCGTCAGAAGACTATCAACAAGAATCAGGTCATCGACCAGCAGTTCACCAAGCGTATCAACGGTCAGTACGTGTCCACCAGCTACAAGGACATGCCGACCAACGAGAACACCGGAGAGTTCACGCACAGTGACATGGTGAATTACGCTAACGGTAAGCTGGCCGAGATTGACCAGATGCAGCTCACGGAGCAACAGAAGGACCGCATGAAGCTGAGCTACCTCCGGGCAGACTCAGAGGGTGGAGCCTTCCGTACCGTTGTGGGCCAGATGGTAACCGACGCTGGGTCTGAATGGTCTGCCGCTGTGATTAACGGCAAGTTACCAGAGGACACCACAGCGTTGAACAAGCTACGCACCATGCGTAACACCGACCCGGACCTCTTCGCTGCGCTGTACCCGGACAAGGCTGACTTGTTCCTGACGATGGACATGATGGACAAGCAGGGTATTGACCCGCAGATTCTCATCGACGCCGACCGTTCCCGCCGCAGTCTCACCAAAGAGATGCAGTATGAGGATGACAAAGCGTGGGCGTCCCTGAAGAACAACTCAGAGTCCCCAGAGCTGTCCCGCATTCCGGCCAGTCTGGATGGTATGGCCCGTAAGATTTACGACAGCGTCAAGTACCGCACAGGTAACAGCGACATGGCGATGCAGCAGACCGACAAGTTCCTCAAGGAATCCACTGTGACCTTCAAAGGTGATGACGTGGATGGCGATACCATTGGTATTATCCCGAAGAACATCCTACAGGTCAGTGATGACCCTAAAAGTTGGGGGCAGGGCCGAGACATCCTCGAAGAAGCCCGTAAGGGAATCATCGCGGCTAACCCTTGGGTGACCAACAAGCAGCTGACGATGTACCAGCAGGGTGACTCTATCTACATGATGGACACCACTGGTACTGTACGCATCCGCTACGACAAGGAGCTACTGACTCGAACCTATCAGGAACAGCAGCAGCGACTGGCTAAGGAAGCCGAAGAGAAGGCACTGAAGGAAGCAACCAAGCGTGCACCTATCTCCGCAGCCACTCAGGCCCGTAAGGCCGCTGGTGAGCGTGTCCGCGCGAAACGTAAAGCCACTCCGAAGTTCATCTATGGAGGTGGTGACCAATAACCATTAAGGAGACAACATGAGCTACGATAAGTCCAAACCTAGCGATTACGATGGCATTTTCCAGAAGGCAGCAGACTCTCATGGGGTCTCCTATGACCTCCTGCGTAAGTTATCGTTTAACGAATCATCCTTCAACCCTAAGGCCGTCTCTAAGACTGGCCCTAAGGGCATCATGCAGTTCACCCGCAACACGGCCCGAGCGATGGGCCTTAATGTGACCGATGGTGACGACGATGGGCGCTACAACCCTGAGTTAGCCATTGACGCTGGCGCTAAGCTACTTGCGAGCCTAGTTAAGAAGTACAATGGGGATGAGCTGAAAGCAGCCCTAGCGTACAACCAAGGGGAAGGCCCAGCGGGTGCCCCTCAGCTCCAAGCGTACGACAAGGGAGACTTCGGGTCTATCTCGGAGGAAGGTCGTAACTACATGCGCAAGCTGCTGGATGTGGCCAAGAGTCCGAACTCAGGCGCACTGGAGGCGTTCGGCGGTATCACCCCAAAGGGTAAAGGGATTCCCGCAGAGGATGCCTTCAGTGGCATCGCTAAGGCTGGTAAGGTAGGTACTGAGCTGCCGGAGTCCCATGGGTTCGACGTTGAAGGTATAGCGCAGGAAGCGCCCAACACTCCGTACGCTAAGGACTTCTGGGAGAAGACCGGGACGACCCTCGATGAGTATAACTCTCGGTCAACCTTCTTCGGGTTCGGGGACGCTGCTGAGGCTCAGATTCAGAACTCCACATTAGGTGTTGCCTTCCGTGCTGCGCGTGCTGATGATGGGTACGATGTGTTCAAGGACACGATGACCCCGACTCGCTGGAACTCTTACGTCCCCTCCAAGGAAGACTTGCAGAAGCTGCGCGACTCAGGATTACCTCCGAGTTACTACGGTGTGGTTACTGGTGGCGACGGTGAGAACTGGGATGCACTCATCAAGCTGGCCAAGGATAACTTCGAGGCTGACCAACGGGCCGCTGAGGCTGGTACTGGGGCGAAACTCGCTGCGGGTATCGTTGGTGCTGGTGTAGACCCACTCAGCTATGTGCCTCTGGTCGGTGTGGCCGGGAAGGGACTCAAGGTGGTCAATAAGGCCCTGCGAGTGGGTGCACAAGCTGGGGCACTCAGTGTTGCCTCTGAGGGAATCCGTACGTCAGTAGCTGGTGGTGAAGCTCACTACGCTGATGCAGCACTTGGCGGGTTACTGTTCGGTGCTGGTATGTCTGCCCTTAGCGACGCTGTGGCCGCAGGTATCCGTAAGGCACGTGGCGTCGAGTCCGTGAATGAGTTCGCTGGACCAGCACTCCGTATGGAAGCACGAGAGACTGCCATCAACACTGGTGGTCACGATACCTCGACACTACCTCCAGAGAACTTCGCGTTCGAGCAGAACCACAGAGGTGTTCCGTTTGCTGACCACCCGACCGAAGAGGGCGCAGTGGTTCTGGCCAATGGTTCCATCCTGAGCGATACCAACCCGCTTAACCCGAGGACTCAACGTGACTTCGCAGAGATTGACCCAGAGCGTGCAGCTCCCGGTATCAAGCTCGGTGGGTTCACTGAGATTGGCCTGAAGACCTTAGGGTCCAAGGATGCTGGTGTTCGTACAATCGCTCAGGACCTCGTGCGCTCTCCTACAGGGATGCAATCAGGGTCTAGTGGTAAGTTCGGTGCGACCGCTTCGGACATCCACGAGCGGCTCCATGCGACTGACCAGCGGATGTACAACCAACTGTATGACGCTGTTGACCGCGCTATGAAGGACCCAGAGTTCTCCGTGGGTGAGCAGAAGATGTCACGAAGAGCCATCCGTCAGGAAGTCTACAAGCGTGCCGCCTTGGCGATTGAGCGCCCAGAGTTACAGGCTGATTTGACCAAAGGTGAACGTGAGGTTATGGACCTGCTGAAAGAGCACTTCGACACCAAGCGTGAACTGATGGAGCAGCCGGGTATCTTCGGTAACGCTAACGCCGTGAGCATCTTCCCCGGTAGTCGCCACAAGGGCACATACGTGCCTAACGTGTACGACAGGGGCGCTAAGGAACTGATGACTCAGAAGCTGGGTGGACCTGAAGGGCTCCAACAGGCAATCGCTCAGAGCTGGCTCACCAGTTACCGAGTGCGACCTGAGGTCAAGGCACGTGTCGACGAGTACCTGATGGAACTCAACGGCTACAAGTCGGTAGACCAAGTGACACCTGAGGTGGTCCAGAAGCACGCTATGGATAAGGCGTACGGTATCAGCCACACTGAGGACTTCACAGCGTCCAGCGTCATTGATGACAACATCACAGGTCTGGTCGGCATCGAGAACAACTCGTTCCTTGAGGCCCGTAACATGTTCGACAGCGACATCCCGGTTACCTTACCGGATGGGTCAACCTTCAGCGTCAACGACCTGAGGGACTTCGACATGGCACGGATTATCCCAGCGTACGACCGTCGAGTTAACGGCGATATCTCCATCATGGGCGGTAGCGGTAAGACCACGCAGCAGCTCAAGGATGAAATCATGGCGTTAGACAAGCGGGCCGAACGTAAGGGACAGCTGAAGGGCGAAGTGGAAGCACTGAAGGACACCGTCAAGATTCTCACTGGACGCGCTCGCCGTAACAACGATACAGCCTTTGAGACCGCCATGCGTACCTTGAACGACCTCGCGTTCTTCGCTAAGAACTTCTACATGGGTCCGCAGAACCTCACAGAGATTGCTGGGATGTTGGCTAAGGGTAACGTTAAGGCGATGCTCCACGGTATCCCGACGCTGCGGGACCTAGCCACCAGAACCTCTCCGGTGTCCGGTAGCGAACTCCGTGAACTCCATGGGGCATTGTTCGGTAAGGAACTCGACCAGTTAATCCGTCCGGGACGCGAGGACATCGTACAGCGAATCCGCGAGGCTTCCGATACCAGTGGGGCCATGGCGTCAGTCATTGGTACCATCAAGTTCGGTACTCAGGAGCTGTCGGCTCGTTCTCCTTGGACCAAGATGCTGAATGGTACGGCTAACTACATTCTGGACACTGCCCGTCAGGGCGTGCTCGGTGATGTGGCTGGTGCGGCCCTAGGTGGTAAGGGTTCCAAGTTTGGCAAAGAGAACTTCCTCAAAGCTGCCTCTATCAGTCCTGAGCAGTGGAAGGGAATCAAGCAACTCTTTGTCGACCATGCAACTCGTGACGCTAACGGTCAGTTCACCATCAAGGACAAGAAGGCTTTCAGTCAGGACCCGAGAGCGATGGACCTGTGGCGTCTTGCCGATAAGGTTGCCGACGAGACCATGCTGCGCCCTCACAAGGTATCCCAGCAGGATTCCACGGCGTACGGTGCTGGTGTCAAGATGGCTATGCAGTTCAAGAACTTCACCATCAAGTCACTCAACGCCAAGTTCATTCGGTCCTTCTACGAGGGCTACAAGAACAACCGCGCTATCGACATGGCGTTGACCCACGTGTTGTCTCTGGGTATCGCCGGGACTTACTTTGCGATGCAGGCCCACGTGAAGGCTTACGGCCTCCAAGAGTCCCAACGTAAGGACTACCTGAAGAAAGCCCTGAACCCGACCATGCTGGGCTACGCAGCGTTGACTCGAAGCTCCCACACTGGTGCCCCGCTGTCTATCGTTTCGATGATGGCTGGTGCCGCTGGGTTCCAAGATGCCAACATGCTGCGCTCCACCATCTTACCTAAGGAGGAACAGTTCCAGAAGAAAGACGGAGCGTCCAAAGGTCGAGCCGAGTCGAGCAACCTTGCGGGTAACTTAGGGTCTCAGGTCCCAGCTCTGGGTTACGTAGGGAACGTCATTGCGACCGCCAAGAACGCTTACGGTGTTGCTACAGCACCCAACAAGCCGACTGAGCGTGACTACATGACTGGCCTGATGAACTCCACCAAGGAGCTTGTACCCAATGACCCACTGACCCAACAGCTCATCATGAAAATCTATGAGGCTAACGGGGTCACCATCAAGCAACAGCCGAAGCCTAACTAATTAGGACACACTATAGGGAGACCGATTGGTTTCCCTTCTCATTCAACTTAAGGAGGTCACGATGGACCAAGAAATTAAAACAGTCATCCAGTATCCTACAGGGTCCACTGAGTTTGACATCCCGTTCGACTACCTGTCCCGTAAGTTTGTCCGCGTATCGCTGGTGTCTGACGACAACCGCAGACTGCTGAGTAACATCACCGAGTACCGATACGTGTCTAAGACCAGAGTTAAACTGCTGGTAGCGACCACTGGTTTCGACCGTGTGGAGATTCGTCGGTTCACATCGGCGTCAGAGCGAGTTGTGGACTTCAGCGACGGTTCTGTATTACGCGCTAACGACCTTAATGTCTCGCAGCTACAGTCTGCACATATCGCTGAAGAAGCCCGCGATGCCGCACTGCTGGCAATGCCGGAGGATGACGCTGGTAACCTTGACGCCCGTAACCGTAAGATTGTGCGGCTGGCTCCCGGTGAGAGCGGTACAGATGCTGTCAACAAGGACCAACTGGACACCACCTTAGGTGAGGCCGGAGGCATCTTGTCTCAGGTCAAAGAGGTGCAGGAGGACATTCAGGACTACATTCAGAAGTTTGGCGATGACTCCGCTATGGTTCGTGGAGTAAACTGGGTGTATAACGGCGGGTCTGCCATTGGTGGAGAGACCTCCTTTGTCATCGACAAGGAAGCACCAGTGTTCGCTGTTCCGTACATCGAGGTAAACGGAAGTCGTCAGTTCCGAGACTGGCAGTATGAGTATGACTCTGCGACCAAGCGCGTCACTCTGGTTAAACCTCTGGAGGCTGGAGACTTCGTTGTGTGCCTCACCGCTGAGAATAAGTTACCCTTAGAAGACCTGCTGGCCAGTACAGGCGGTGCCGCTTCAATTGGTAAGGCCGGAGGCGGTACGGTTCAGGATGGTCTGGATGCAACGATACACGGTACCGATGTCCACCGAGACACTGTGACTCCCGGTAAGCTGGACACACTCCTTGTGTACAACGGGACTAACGCTGGGCGAGACCTCCGTGGTCATGAGTTCGTAATGCCCCACGGTACATTCTCCGCGACTCGCATCCTGAGGACTCGTGGCATCTCAGCGGCTGAGCCTAAGTACACGAAGTTCACTTGGCGCGGTCAAGGTAGCTCGTTCACCAAGTTGGTCCACCCGGCGACTGGTGGTCAGGGTGACATTGCGTTCATGGACTACCTGAAGGATGTTACGATGTCTGGGTTCATGATGGACAACACCGCGCTTGGTCAGGGGACTTCCAATCAGGACACCCGCAACGGTCAGTTCTGGATTCGACATTCGGTTGACTCCTACTTCGACGACCTCCGCTTCGCTGGTGCTGATGCCCTTACGTTCTGTCTGGACCACTGTAAGAACATCTACTCGACCAACCTCAAGGTAGACTATCAGCTGCGCTATCCGGTTGGTACAGGTAAGTCCCCGCTCATCGTGGGCGACTACTCGGAGCAGTGCATGTTCATCGGCGGCTACGTCAAGACCGTGTCACCTGACGGGACCATAAAGTACGCTGGTGACCTAGCGGATAACGACCAAGCGGATGATACCAAATGGGCGTTCATCAACCTGTACGGATTGACGTTCGAGCAGAAGCCTAACTCTAACGCCTGTATGTGGCAAGAGGGGGAAGGTGCTCCATCCAACGCCCACTTCATTGGTATGAACTACATCAACAACGGTGTGGGTCACGGTGTGTCTGAGAAAGCTGTGGGTACTGACATTGGGTCTACCTTCCGTCAGGCTCAGGTTCGTGCTGTATGGAACCGTGCTGAGTACATCTCAATCGGTGGCCACTTCATTGACAACGACGCTAAGTATCCTGCTGGTACTGGTGGGGCAGGCACTGCGGCTGCTGGTGGTGTCCATAACGACAACGCCAAGTTCACCTCTCTGGTTGGCGACTACTTCCGTGGTAACTTCGCGGATTATACCGACTACACAGGGGCATCCGGTGTTAACCCAGAGAACTCCACCCACATCACCAACGCAAAGTTGACATCCACCATTCGCACAGCGTCCTCCAGTACCTCTCAGCATTTGGCAATCGTGAACTGCCAGTTAGCTTCTGCGGGTCGTATTGGCGGTGGTGGTAACGGGAGACTCCACGTGTCCGTTGTGGCATCTCACTGCGTTGGGCCTCTGGGGCAGTTTGGTCACGGACAGTCCGAGACGTACCTTGACGTCATCAACTCTACGTTTACTGCCGCTGGTAGCACTGAAGCGATGATTACCCAGTCAGGGGTTGGTAACATCTCGTTCGCTAACTCAACGTTCCGTGATTACGTCCGTGTGGTAGATGGTTCACAGACCAGAGTTACCTTCCGTAACTGTACGTTCTACACCTGTACTTTCACTGAGGACGACCGTAAGGCTCGCTACGTTAACTGCCGATTCATCTCGTGCACTGACGCGCCAGACTCCTTCGGCCTCAACTTTGCGGCAGACTCTCTGGATCGTCCGAGCTCGCTGAGGGTCAACGTTACGTTGACTGCGGGTGGTAGCTACACGTTCCCGGCGTGGGTACTTCAGGGTCGTGGTGCTTACTTCATCAACGTCGGTGGCAATGGTGTCAACCTTCCTGCCTGCGCTGGTATCATCGGTAAGGGTAGCGCGACTGGTAGTGGTGTATGGACCCCTCAGTGGGAAAGTACCGCAGGTAGCATCTCTGTGTCTTGGCCGTCCAATGGCTACATCACCGTTACGGCAACAACCGCTGGCAACTACACAATCGGCGTTCACTAATAAGGAGACCGTATGTTAAACAATCTGAATCAGCCGAAAGGCTCAACCATTGGTGTGCTCAGGGATGGGCGCACCGTCCAAGAGGCATTCGACTCACTGATGTACACAGAGGTCTTACTGAAGACTGGTAAGGAGAACGCTGAATCAAACAGGGCTGCCCTTCAGGCCGCAGCGGATTCCACGAAGCTGCTCTCGGTACCAGCTGGTGAATACTATGTATCGTCCCACGTAACTCTTCGCACTGGGAACGTTATAGTAGGGCGAGGGGCTAACGCATTCTCTTCTGGATACACTCGGTTAGTCTGTGAGACTCCGGGTGAGGGTGTGTTCTGGTACACAGGAGACACATCAACAGGCCAGAAGCGGATGCCACAGGTGTACAATATGGGCCTGAAGGGTGACTACCCTATTCGGTTCAATGATGAGAGAACGGCAATCATAGCAGACCAAGGGGCGTCAAACGTCCCATATGGCATGGTTCCTGTAGTTCAGTTCTGCACAATCGACCCACTAACCAACGGTGTCGGTATTGGTATATCAGCGTCCAAAATGTTTGATGGCGTGTTCTCGTTCAACGAAATTGCCAACTTTGACACAGGTGTCCTCCTCAACGGGTGTGACCTTATGTTCGTTGCTCATAACCGTATCCGTAACGCCTATAAGTACATGGTGTTGGAGCTTGGTATTGGGACATTCGGCTCACAGAACGAGATTTATCACAACGACATTCTCCACGCTGGTTCGCCAGACTGTATCTTCATAAAGTCAACAGCTCGGCATGTTCGCATCTACGACAACTACCTTGAGCAGGCGTCAGGTACAAGCGGTCAGGCCCTTATCGGGTTCATTGATGCCTCAGCGGTTGACGCGCCAGTATTCAACGGGAACGCGCCAGCTGTACGTGCCTCTACCATCATAAAGGACAACCGCATAGACGGTCAGCATTTCGCTAAGTATTTCGTGTACAAATACCAGACGTCCAGTCAGACATATGGTGTCATTGAGGATGTGTCGACGGTAGGTCCAAACACAGGCTTGGGATCAAACCACTTGGTTCTTGTGGACGCTTCTGGTAATACCGTCGATAGGGTGCCGTTCCTGTACAACTCAGTACAGCCGTGCTCCTTCCGCTTTTCTGGCCCACGCTTTGGTAAGTGGAATGGGTATAGCTCTGTGAGCGACTTTTCGTTGAAACTCACTGGTTCAAACATGTCCATGTGGGGTACTTCTCTGGGTGGTAACAACCTTAAGGATTACCTGTACGCACGTGGTAACTCGCTCATTCTAACGAACGGCTTCACAGCAGCAGCTGTTCTACAGTTCCCGGTGGGTACATTGGTTCGGCCATCCTCGCAGTATGCCATCAAGGTTACCGCGAAGTGCTCGTCTGGAAGCGAGACATTGACGTTTGCTGGGGTTGCTAATGGTGTTGGGCAGACAAGTGTCTCGATGCAACTTGGCACTGAGCCATCGAGTGCTACAACCCAGTTCACCTCAGGCTCCACTCAGAGTGGTTTCTCACTGGGACGCTCCAGCAACGGTGCTGACATTGAGATACTGGCTATTGAGTTTATCAAGCTGTACTCTCTGGAATACTCGGTGGTCGCTGACACAGGTGCGACTACAGTGTACCGTGGGTCTGGAGACGTGGTTATTTCGGCCTCTGGAAACCTGCAATTCCCGGCGTACGTAGTTCTTCGGTATATTGGAGGCAGTCTCAAGGAAGTGTACAAGAGCGTCACTGACGCCGCTGTTATTGACATTACGTGGTCCGTATCCGGCCAGACTCTTACCGTCAACATTACGGGGAGCGGTGGTGGTAAGCGGTTCTCCGTTACTCAGGAGGAGGTATAAATGTTATCCCTAGACTTCAACAACGAAGTTATCAAGGCGGCTCCCATTGCGGGGGTCGCTGGGGCTGATGGCGTAGCGAGGCTCTTTTGGGGCCTCTCACTCAACGAGTGGTTCTACGTCGCGGCAATCGCCTACACAGTGGTTCAAATTGGTGCCAAGGTAGTCGACAAAATCATTGACTGGAAGAAAGCTAATAAGGAGTAACATATGGACCTGATTAAGTTCCTCGAAATGTTAGACACTGAGATGGCTCAGCAGATGCTCATGGACCTGAAGAATCCTGAGAAGCGAACCCCTCAGCTGTACAACGCCATTGGTAAACTACTGGAGCGCCATAAGTTCCAAATCTCTAAGCTGACCCCTGACGTTAACATCTTGGGCGGACTGGCTGAGGGTCTGGAGGCTTACAACTCCAAGGTGGGAGCTGATGGTCTGACAGACGACGATACGTTCACCCTACAGTGATATACTCAAGGTACTACTATATGTAGTGCCTTTATGGATGTCATTGCACTACGCTAGGCGTCCCTACGTGAAATCTGAGAAACAACGGGAGGCATTATGCTGGAGTTCACAAAGAGAATCGTCCCGTATCTTGTGGCTATCATGGTGTTTGCCTTCGGGTGGCACTTGGGTTCGCAATCTACGGACGCTAAATGGAAGGAGGAAGTACAGAATGAGTACGTTAAGAAGCAAACGGCTAGAGCTGAAACTCAGAAAGCGATTGACGCAGTATCGGCTAAGTACCAAGCAGACCTTGAGGGGCTGGAGGGCAGCACTGATAGGGTTATTGCTGATTTGCGTAGCGACAATAAGCGGCTGCGCGTCAGAGTCAAACCTACCAGTGTCACCGCAGGACCAGACGGTCGATGCCTCGTTGATGGTTCCGTCGAACTACACGAAGCAACTGCTCGAAGTCTTATCGCAATAACCCAGAAGGCCGACCTCAAAGAGAAGGCCCTACAGGACACTATTCGTAAGCTACAGCGGAAAGGAGGTGAACATTGAGTAACTCTCAGCAAGCCAAGAACGCCTTAATCATTGCACAACTGAAGGGTGACTTTGTCGCCTTTCTCTTCGTGCTCTGGAAGGCCCTGAACCTGCCGGAACCAACCAAGTGTCAAATCGACATGGCCAAGTGCCTGGCAGACCCAAAGAACAAGAAGTTTATCCTTCAGGCTTTCCGTGGTATCGGGAAGTCGTTCATTACGTGCGCGTTCGTAGTGTGGACCCTATGGCGTGACCCTCAGTTAAAGATACTGATTGTCTCGGCCTCAAAGGAACGTGCGGACGCTAACTCCATC
>CYGL01000244.1_pt1 | contig 26941 bp, 42 predicted proteins | sample 485531 | NCBI WGS metagenome assembly CYGL01 (sample SAMEA3497897, study PRJEB9818) | human gut metagenome | reverse complement strand
TATCATAAACCAACATAAAAGCGCTATAGTGTACAATATACACTAACTAATTACCTATATATCAGCTAGTTATGTAATTTTGCCTATTTTCTAGAATTTACCCCTATTTTGTTATATATTATTACCTTATAAATGCTATATAACATATTATATGTTGTATATAATTACTTTTGCAGTTCCTAAATAGAAACACTATTTTAGACAATATAGAACATTACGATTACCTAATTTTTCCAAACTTGTTTGTCAAAGGGTAAAATAGAACATAAAACGGGTAAAATAGAACATAAGCTAAAGAAAGCTTCTTATTATTTAGATTAATTCTAGATAATGAATCAGCAGATAAATAAACGGCATTTTTCAACTTGTTAGTATCATTAACTAGATTAATTCTAAATAATATATTATAGCCCGAAATTTGCCTTTTAAGAGTGTTTTATCTGCATACCTTATATTAGTAAGGAACACTATTAAAAAGCCATTAGACGGCAAATAAAGGGCATTTTAGTTATATCTATATTAGAAGACTATAAAACGCAAATATACCTAAAAACAAGTAAGATACAAAAGAGTTAAAAAAGCATAAACCAACAAATATTTTCGGAATTATTTACAAGAGTTTAAAAGATTGTTTGTACCTTTGCAGCAGCTATTGAAAGATAGCACAAGGGCATCTAAGTGTAGGTGTGCGGTGCGACCCCGTACGACATATTGAAACAATTCATATTAATGCCCGATTGCAAGGGGTTTAAATAAGTGCTAGAAATTATTATGAAGACAAATGAACAGATTGAGAGTGCAATTATTTCTAAGTTTGCAAATGACGTTTTAGGAGTTTCAGCAATTAAAGAGGAGCACGTTAACAATCAGTTGGCAGTTGCAGACAGTGAGTTGGCAGTTGCAGCAGCAAAAAAAGCAGCAGCAGCAGCAGCGTACAAGAAGGCAGAAAACGAATACCTTTTGCGCACCAATTTAGGAGATATCCAAACGAATATCTTGCAAAGAGCTATTAAGGAGTTTGCAGAACTTAAAGAGGATTTCGATTTCCTTGTATGGGTTGCAAAAAATCACAAACTGCAAGAAATTTCCGATATTTGCACTGATACTGAAACACGTTTACTTAGTTTCCTTAACAATTTGTACGCTACCTATATAAGCGGGAAAAATGCAGCTAGAAAGGCAGCAAGCGAGAAAAAGGCAGCGAAAGCAGCAGCAAAAGCGAGACTTGAAAATGCAGATACCAGTGTACTTTCTGATAGCGAGTTTGAAAAAATGGTTGCAAAAATGAGAGCGGACCGTGAAAAAGCAAAGAAAGCAGCAACAAAGTAACAATAAATAAGGTAGTGGGATTTTTCCACTACCTTATTTTTTCGTACCTATATTCTAGAAAGATTTTTCTAGAATATTTTTTTTAGATTTATTTTTCAGAATTGTTTCAATATAAATTTTCCCTACATTATTTTTCAATACCTTTTCGTGGTATGTAGGATAAACACAATTTTTAATTGTGGCTAAAATTGGAAACGTAACTTGTAAGCTAGATTTTCAAGCGGAAAATCTAACGAAACATACGAAATATTTTTTAGGCGGCACAACTGGGGCGGTCATCCTCAGACGTACCAACTACCGGCGGTGAGCGGTGTCTCTCCGTGATACGTGAAACAGAATATAAGAGACTGAGATTTCTGTGGAGCGTATCACCGGAGCGGACACAGGGAGCACAGGCACAGGAGCGAGGCGGTTAAACGACCTTGCGAGGATTGAAGGCTAACCGACGGCAAGGGTACGGATGGAGACAGAACGAAAGTTGTGCGATACGGGCGCAGTGTGATTATAAGGCGTACCGGGAGAAACTATGAAAAATCATAATTCATATTCTATCCCGTTGGCTGCGGGTTAAGGGATACGAGATATCCTGAAAGGCTGCGTGTTGGATGGCACGTGGAGTGGTTTCCGTTGCAGGGATTTTCCTGCACATCATATTCGCCCAGAGTTTTAAAAGTGTGGGCTGGCGAATATAAAACACACTTTCTGAAAGCGGTTGCTTGTCATCCGTGCGAGATTTATCTCCTCAGAAATAAACAAGCTGCTGGCAGAAGCATAAAATCTGTAGGGTGTGAGCCACGTAGTTAAGACAATAAAGATAAAACGTGGTGCAAAGATGCACATCCTGGCTAACGGGGCGGGGAGAAATCTCCGCTCTACAATTACAAACCATTTAAACATATAGATTATGATACAGAATTTTGATTGCAGAGGACAGAGAATGATGGAGAGAATTATTGCAGACAGACAGACCATCTACAATCGTGTAGAGTTTATCTCGTGGCACAATAATACTCTAGCTCTGTTTCTAGCCTAAAAAATCCGTAGCCAGTACGATAATTGTCGTGTGTGGCTACGGAACAATTACCAATAAAATTAGAATTATGAAAGCAAGAATCATCATTTATTCAAGCACGATAATTGTGCTTGGATTTATTCAGACATCGCCAATATTCATCTGCTTGGCAAGTACGATAATTCTCCTGAATGTGCTTGGAATTCTTTACGGAATTCTGCTTGTGCATATTTGGAGCAGTACGAAAAAGGGCAAGTGGTATTTCCGTGAGCTGTGGAGATCTACACTCCGCTTGGAAAATTTCATACTGCCTGGAGTTTCGTAAATCTAGAAAGTACGAAAATTGTGCTTGGAAAATTTCAGCCTAAAAACTGCTCATTCAATTTGGGCAGTACGATAATATAACCAATTAAATTACAGAATTATGAAACAGAATATTTTCGTGGCATTGTTTGCCGTAGTGTGCCTTGCATTGTTTGCAGTATCAATTACTCTGTATAATTGTCACAGAGCAAACGTGATGCTGAGAAAGACAGTTATCAGCCAGGCGAACGAGATTTCAGAGCTTAACGGTTGGCACACGTCAGATGGAGATACAATGTTCGTAGGTCTCACAAAGTAGCCAAATCCGAGAGGAGTTTCCGCTCCTCTCTTCTATTAACCAAAATATTAGAGAAATATGGATAGAATATTAAAGCAAGATTTGAGCAAGAATGAGGTTATCGACCTCTTGCGTGGAATGGGCGCACAGGAAGTTGAGGGAAATTTCTCTGTACGTCGTGTCCTGATTGATACACAGGCGTGTGACATATTCGGCGGAGATCCTGAGGATTCTTATCCTCTCATCCCTGGTACGTACATGGCATTGTATTATAAGAGTTTTGTCGATGACCCGTATCCGTTCTTCGAGAAAATATGTGGAAACATAATAAATGACGATGACAAATGTCAAATGCTTATGAACGGAGATGGTTGCATTCGTATTTTCCTGCTCAACAAGTACGAGTAGCCAAAAATGTGCTCAGGCATTTTCCTGGGCATACTATGTTAAACCATTTAAACGGAAGAATTATGCAAGACAGAAAATCACAAAAGAACTTCGAACGTGCATTGCTCCACGAGATGGAGAAAATTAAAATTGCTGCACGCCAGTGGCACAACAACAATACCAGAGGCTACAGAGATTATCGTAGCAAGGAGGCTATCTCCAAAAGTTTCTCGGAGATAGCGGTGCTGTGCATGGGCTAAAATGTGCGTGGCGATTGTCACGCATACTATTCACCAATATTTTAGATTATGAAGAAATTAGAAAAACACAAATGGGAAGAAAGAAGGGAATATTTAGGAGCAACCATACTTCCTGCGTTGTTGGAATTTATAAAGGATTTCTTTGGTAATGAGAAAATCTATTTAGAAATGAGCACACAGAAGAATGGAGAATTCATTACCGCTTTCGCTTCCGTATCAGACAAAAACGGGAAAACAACAGACTGTGTTTCTTTACACATGTCTGTTTATGACAGTATTGAGGAAATCAATAGAGATTACAACAATCTTGCAGAATTTCTCAAGAAGTACTCAGCCTGAATTTGAGGGAGTTTTATCTCCCTCTACTACAAACCAAAATATTATTAGATTATGAAAAAGGATATTATTGAATTACTGGGAGTATTAGTAATAGCCATGACTCTCATGGGCTGTGGAGTGTATGCACAACGCATGGAAGATGACAAAGCGCAGCTAAAAGAAGATGTGCGTCGATTGATGGAAACAATCGACGACGAAGGAGATACAGACAAATATCTGTGTGGTCCTGACTATGTAGAGCGTCTATGGAAATGGTCACACGACCAGTAAGCCAGAACTGGGCAGTACGATAATGTGCTGCCTGCTATTAACCAAAACAGAATAAATTATGAACACATTTAACACAAAGGAAGATGGTACGCATTTGTACCGGTTCTATTACGTAGAGCCTACCATTGACATCTACGCTTACGACTTGGAGCAAGCAATGGAGCGTTATCTCGTGTATTGTCAAAAGAATGAGTTGTACGGATTGTACGATTACGAGGCTGACGACGATGATGAAATGCACTGCTACGCAGACCCAACAATGGAGGATCCTGATTGTTATCCTGCGTATATACGCATTGACTACCTATCTGTTAAGGAAATTGAGGCGTGCGTTGATGCCGGAGGTCATCCGTTTCAGGGAGGTTGGAAAAAGATAGTCTAATCAAATGTAGTCCTCCTATAGGGCTACACTTCTATTATTAACCAAATCAAAATTAGAATTATGACAAACGGAGACAGAAAGTTCCTTGCCAGGCTCGTAGCGAGCCACAAGGCAGTTATCAGCGAGGATTGTGCGAGAAAGAAGCTCGACAAGAGCGAGTATTACAGACGTGCCTCTCGTGTGGACAAGAAAGCTCAGGAGATTGAGCGTGCGTATATGCGTCCTAGAAGATTTTAGCCAACATTCTGTGCAGTCTATCTGCACGGAAACCATGTTAAACCATAAAAAATGTTGAATTATGAACGAAAGACAGGAAATTGCAGCTATCAGAACAGCTGCTGAGATGAGTGAGCAGAATATGAAATGGTATTCATATATATTGGATTCCATCCACTCCGATGACGTAGATGTCAGTGTATTGAGCGATAAGATGAAAATCGAGTTTGCATTCGAGATGTTCTACAAGGAGATGGTAAAGAACGACAAGCGTAGATTGTCACGTCTTAGTCTGCTTACGGACTGGCTCCAAGGATTGTGTAGTACCGTGAACATAGCGTTTGCGGATTACGACATCATGCAAATTGGAAAGCTATGGAAATGCCGTGATCCATATTTTGTGGAAAACTGGTTCCGTAACATAGCGAGAAAGATGATTGAACTTGCTCATATCCTTGGAGTAAACACAGACAAGTATTTCTATTAAGCCCAAAATCCTGCGTGGAGACACGTAGGAGCTATTATTAACTAAATATTCAAAGGATATGAAAGAAAGTATTGAGGCTATGCTGTGGGATTTCATTGTTGATAACAATATCGCCACAGAGGACGAGGTTAGACTTGTCACGGATATAAATGGATGGAGCGAGGACGCGATGACCGACATTATTTATGCCAAGACAGGACTACGCAGTTACGAGCAGTGTAAAGATGAAGGCTACTCCGGCACAGATGAGCTTGACAGCTATTATTGTCTTGACGAAGACGAAGAAGAGGAAGAGGAGGAGGAAGAAGAGTAGTATTTGCCTAAAAAGGTGCGCCCATGTCTGAGCGTGCCTTCTATTGTTTAACCAAGATAAATTATTTGAATTATGGCGAATAAATATCAGATCACAAACCAGAAGCAGCTTCGTGAAGCATTCTGGCAGTTTTGCGACGAGTGTGGTATCGACTACACTGGCAAGAAGACAAAGTTCAACCTTGACTTGAATATGACTTTCAATGACTGGAAGGACGGACTACAGAAAGATGGTGTGATAAGCGACAAGCTTTGTTTCAGAGCTTGTCTGTATTAAGCCAAAACAATCCTCACTCTCAAGGGTGGGGATTTCTATTAACCAAAAAGATTGAAATATGAAGAAAATTGAGATTACGAGAGCTGGCATGGGCGAGAAATGCCCGTACCCGAAGTTCAGCAAATTACTGGCAAAAGGCTACATAATGTGCCATCGCTGCAAGTATTGTGCTGAAATTGTAAGTGAGTCAGAAGTAATGTGTAACTATAATTAACATGTAAATTATGAGTGACTTAGAGAAAATTTTGAACGACGATTTGCTGAAGTGCGAAATCGTTGATTCAGCAGAGAATGCGGCAAGACGCGTGGATCTCATCAAGTGGACTCACGACAATACATTCTCAGTAGCTGAGGTGAATAAGGATACCGGTAAGCTAGAGGTAACAGACATTAAGACGACCAGTGAGCTTACTGCGCTCAAGAAGTTCTACAACGACCACTGGAATGCTGTCATATTTGGCTAAAACTCCCCACTATTATGTGGGGAACCATTACAAACCAATAAAATAACAGAATTATGGCAAAGAAAGTTTATGCTCTCTATCGCACAGACAACTGGCATACATACGATAGCCGCGAATTACTTGTTGTAGCAGGTAGTATCAGAAGGTGTTGTAAGGTAGCCAAGGACGATGGAGCAACAAAAGAGCAGATTACGGATTTGCGTGGTTACCGCCATCAATCCCAGTGTACCGACGAAACAGATTACGAGTACGATATTGATACGTACACACTCAATGAGAGTTTAATCAGCTAAAATCCCTCTTCGGAGGGAACAATTATGAACCAATAAACAGATGAATTATGGAAAAGAATATTGTAGAAGTTGTTATGAACAACAAGGGTGAAGTTGTCGAGAAAGTAGCCGATTATATCGGTGCGGCAAGTTTTGCCGCGGTAATCGAGAGTCTCTATCGTGAATGTCTGGAGAAATTCGACGAAGCAGAAGAAATGGAGGAATATATTGCCGATTTGTACGGGAAGAATATCCAGTCTCTTGCGTGGGAGTTTACCCATAAGGCAAACGAGGAAATGAAGAAATATCTCCACCTTGACGATCAGCACATGTATGGCAATTTCGCTAATCTGTACGAGGACTACCCTAAGCACAGAACAGGTGTGTGGTGGGCATCAGACTACGATGGTGATGATTACTACGATTTGTATCCTGCTATGGTAGCCAGACTCGATTCCGCAGAGGACAGCGAGCAGGCTAGCAAGGACAGAGCGTACCTCGAAGAATGGTATTTCAAAGCATTCGGTACGTACAACATCAAGTACAATTTCTCCAACGAGCTTGAAGAGATTCACTCCATGATGGTGGAAGCTTACGAGGAAGCCTAACAATATCCCCTAGCATGGGGGTATTCAATGTTAAACCATTTAAATGATATTAGATATGAGTTACGAATTTGCAAAGAAGGAAATCGGTGATTACAGAATCACCATTTACCAGGATGAGGATGCTGAATCGCCTTGCTCTTCATGGGATTTGGCAGGTGTGTATCTTTGGGAGTATACCAGTTGCGGTAGTGGAAGATTAAGTAACGGCTGCAACTGGGATGAAATATACGACAGAAAATACGACACAAACGACCACAGTTTGCAGGATGCTCTTCGTGAGCTTGTATACATGTACGTTCCGCAGAATCGTCTTGTAAAATACCTGAAGAGCAACAAGCATCGCTCTGCCAAATTATCGTATGATAGAAGCTCTCATGTTTGGGAACTTGATTATTACGACAGCAGAGAGGCATACAAGACTTCGGTAGAGTTTACTCCTGACGAAATCAAGAATTATGACATGAGAGCAGAGATGATCGAGCCTATGAACAACGAGGAATTGATATGGCTGCTTGATGACATAGCTTACGAAATCGTGATATACGAGTGGTCTTCTACGGGATACTGCCAGGGAGACTACGTAGAAGGAATTGCCTATTGCGACAAGGAGCGCTTCAAAAAGATGGTTGATACAAATACCAAGAACTGGAAGAATCGTGCCATCGAGCTGTTTGAGAGCGAAGTCAAGGATATTGGTATATGGATGTGGGGTGACGTAAAAAGTTACGTCCTAGAAAAGAAACGCCCGTATACAAAATTGTACGAAGACGGTAAATCTTCTGATTCCTATGAGTGGGAGCAGATTGAATCCTGTTGCGGAGAGTACTTCGAAGATGCTGATGACCTCATCGAAGAGGTTATCAAGGAACACGGCTTGCAGCCGAAAGATGCAGCCTAACCAAGGGGAGCTTGCATGCTCCTCTTCTACAAACCAAAATACAGAGATTATGAATGAGACAAGAAAAAGATTTATCCCCAAGAAGCGTCGCGCTCTTGATGGGAGAGTATGGTGGTGTGTGTGGGACGCTAAGCGTGGATGCTGGTCTACGTTTACCACACATGGCAGGAGTGAAACGAAATCACTATGCCAGTCCCGCATAGATTCAAGCATGAAACCTGAGTATCAGGAGTTTTACAACAGAGCTTAATTGCCCACGCTCATCCGTGGGTTCTATCAACCAAATTACAAAGAATTATGAAATTGAGACTTTATCACGACACAAGAAAGAAGTTCCGTTTCTGTGTGGACGCATGGACCATTTACGTTCCTTACCCGAAGTGGTTACGTAAAGAGCGTTATGACGCAAAAGGAATTTACCTAGGTTGTTCTCCTACGGAGTATGGGATGATCAGGTGTTGCTGGTGCGAGGACGAAATTACGATTACACGTAATCGACCTTATCTCGGCAAGCGCATTGACCCAAAAACAACATCGAAGGCTTTCCAGAAGATTTTCTATAAATTGGAGAAACTTTGGAACGAGGCAATCACCATGAATACTGATGAAGCGTGGAAAGCATGGAACGAAGCCTAAAATTGGTAGCCATTTGGCTACCTACCAATAACCAATTTTTTAGGATTATGACAAAGTATTATTTGATTTATTCAGAAAACAGAAGACAGAATGTTCACAAGGACAGCAACAGCGTGAACTATCTGAAGTATGGACAGGGCGAGCACGAATGCAAGATGTTTGCCTCTTATGCGGAAGCTAGAGCATTCCTAGATTCATGTCGAAAGAAGGGTGATCTTAAGGAGTTCTCTATTTACGCTTCACAGTTGACTAAAATCGACGACTAGTCAAAAGGGTGCGCCATAAATAGGCGTACCTACCAATAACCAAAGCATTATAGATATGAAGAATTTAGGAATAATGGACATCTGCATGATTAAGCATGGACTGGCGGCATTGATAGCCAACGAGAAGGTCACTCTTAAAACCGCCATCAAGAAAGGCGACAAAGAGCAGATAGAAAGAAGTAACTCATATATTGATGAGGTAAATTCAGTTATCAGAAAACTAAACTCGTAGGAATCATGGAGAATCAGGCAGAGTTAGCAGACAAGCTTACATCGATAGCTTGTTCAGAAGACTATTGGAAAAGACTGCACGCAGGAGAAATGAAAATCCAGGAATGGTGGCAGGAGTATATGAAACGAAAAGCTAAAAAGCGCAGCTAAGGACTGCGCACAATAACCAAAACAAGAAGGATTATGAATGAAGACAGAATCCTAAGTATGTTCTTCGAAAAAGCCAGATGGCAGTATGCTATCGAGAAAGGCTTATTCAAGGACATGAACAAAGCAGTAATGTATCAGCTGACAGAGCCAAAGGCTCGTCTGGCTATGTATCAGAGGATCAAGAGCGGAAATTACAAGATAATGCCGCCACATACAGCAAAGATTCCGAAAGACAACGGAGATTTCCGTACGGTCTACGTGAATGAAGCTGTAGACCGAATTCTCCTGAGCATAGCCAACGACCTCCTGTTCGAGCTGATGCCAGAGATGGTGCATCCACGCTGTACGTCGTACCAGAAAGGTATCGGCTGCGGTCGTGTGGTGCAGGAAGTGTCTCGGATAATATACTCGGCAGATGGAAAAATCATCGGATGGAAAGGTGACTTCTCCAAGTACTTTGATTCTGTGCCTATTCGGTTCATCGACTGGGCATTCGACAAGGTAGAGGAGAAGTACGGAAAATCTGCGCTGATAGATGTCATCCGTGACTACTATCACACAGACATCTATTTCGATGAGGACAATAACCTCTGTGAGAAGTATCAGTCCCTCAAGCAGGGGTGCTCTGTTGCTGCGTGGCTGGCTGATGTCATTCTCTATCATCTTGATGACAAACTGTCTAAGCTTAACGGATATTACGTCCGCTATTCAGATGATACGCTGTTTGTCGGTGAAGACTATGAGAAAGCCATGGATATCATGAAGAGCGAGCTGGAGATGATGCAGATGACGCTCAATCCGAAGAAGGTTGAGTATCTTGACGCTAATCACTGGTTCAAGTTCCTCGGATATTCCATCAAGGGTCACAATATCTCTCTGTCGTCCACACGTATCAAGACCTTTCAGAAGGAAATTGAGAAGAGGACGATAAAGAAGCGTGACACCACGATGACGAAAGCCATCAATGCAGTAAACAGGTATCTCTACAAGGGGTACTGCGATTATTCCTGGGCTACTCAGGTTCTTCCGATCATTAACGTGAAAGAGGACATCGACAAGCTCAACGCCTTCGTCATGGACTGCATCCGTGCGGTCAAGACAGGCAAGAGAAAGGTCGGTGGTCTCGGATACGTGAAGACTCAGGCTGTAGGTTGCATAGACCGAGGTCGTGGCAGGAACGTGAGAGCCAATAGGAGTAAGACAGAGAGCGAAATCAAGGGGTATCTATCAATCGGCTGTGCTCAGAATGCCTTGCGAACGAGCAGGGCAGCGTACAACACTTTGGTGAATACACTGTAGATGAGCACCTAGCGCAAGGAACTGCCGGGATGAAGAAGAATGTTTTAAACATCCGGTCTCGAAGATCGCGGGCCTATCTCCGAATCAGAGATGGTCCTGCGATCCTCTCCACCAGGATATTATCGAGCTGATATAGCTATGCGCAGTATCTTCTGACCGGCAGACTCTGTAACCGAGCACACGGACGTGGGAGAAGGACGGACGGATTTAGGCAACGCCTCAAAGACATCTTCTTCCTGTAGCTTTCGACCCAAGCTATGCTTAAGGTACAAAAGGCACATACAGAAGACGCACAAGGCGTAGCTCATCAACGAAGTACAGAAATGTGCCAGTCCGTATGACTTCCACCGGTGGCGCACACCACCACTCCCTGATGGATGGCTGAAGTTTATGCAACAGGTATCTTAACCAGAAGTCCGGATCCTGGTAACACCCGGATCCTGAATTCTGGCGAATCCTGTGTCAAATCAGAAACATAAAGTATTGTGCCGAGCCATCGGTCTGGGAATTACCCGAGCACGAGGGTAGTCTTCAGAGGAGAGTGAATTTATGAGTGCTGTTTCCATGCCGCCGGCCTCCCGGAACACTATCCGGTACTCCGGCGGCTTACAACAGCCCTCGAATCAAGCTGTTATAGCTACGTGCCACGCTCTCAGATGAAGACAACGTTATTGCCAACGAGGTACACGAGGAGGAATTCTTTATGTCGCGATCTCTGTATCAACGCGATAAGGCTGGTGATACCAGCAATCTCGCGTATTGCAAGATCCCTCAATCGTCAAGATAGAGGAAGGCAACAGACCTATGAGTGTACCTACAAACAACCAAAGTGAATTGCATCACGACTTATCAAGAGTATGAGGTTTAATACCACGTGAGTGGAATACCGCCGTCGATACATATCTGTACCGACGGCCGTATCCAAACACGGGGTCGAATCACGAACATATATCCATGCAACATAATACATGAGATAAGTCATGCGCATTGCAGCGATGTCTGGCAAGTTCTGAGAGTTCATCGAGCGTTTCATTGATTCTGAAGCCAAGGATGGGGAAGCATTCGCTTCCTGGATGTTGGCTTCATAACAATGACATGCCCTTAATCGAAAGCTTAAAGCAATGCAACGTGTCAGGTTGAGCCAGACTAGGTTATTGCGAGCCGAATGGTGCGCAAGGGGAATAGATTGTATAATACTGTTTCAATCATCCTGAGCATCCAGGTGATTACCTGGATCCGTCAGGACTCAAATACAGTATCAATCAAGACTTTATAGTTACGCAACAGATTCTCTGAGCGCACTCCTATAAACCAATATTTAAGAATTATGACATACGACGAGATTATCAATGCTGTTGAGAATGGTGCTAAGTTCACCATCAACTTCCAGAAGAGAACATGTAGAGTGAACGGCAAGGTAGTAATGTCAGAGGAAGACAAGCCGAAGGACACACCTTACCTTACACCCGAGGTAGTATTTGTTGGCATCGAGCAGAGATATGCAGCGTACAAGCACTCTGTGCCGTCAGAACGCTCCGAATCACATCGCCGCTACTACTTCAAGGCTTTGCCTGAGAAAGAGCTCTCAGACGGAGATATGATGTACGGAGAGCGACGTGAGCTAGCAAGATGCAAGCTGGAGCTGTACGTACTGATCCAGCTACTCAGAGGCAACCTCTACTGGGACGGCAGATGGGGAACGTGGTTCTGGTGTTCAAAGAACGACAAGGACCTGATTATCCTCAGAGACTGGATTGAGCCAAACAAGGGTGGGGCGTAAGCCTCATCCACTAGAGTTAAATAAATTTTTAATAACCAATTTAAAATAATTAGAATTATGAAGCAGATTGTAACAATCACTGGTGAGAACTTGAACATCGTAACTAACAATGTAGAGGATATAGCAGCTACCGGTAAGAAGACTAAGGCGCAGATGCGTCTCGAAGCTCTGAAGGCAGCAGGCGTTGACGTTAGCAAGTACTTCCCTCTCGGCGACGACCAGCTTATCAAGATCGAGAATGGTGCAGCGGTTCCTGTAGACATGGACGATGCAACCATCGATGCGGTAGGCAAGCAGATTGTCGAGGGTGGATACGTAAGCAACTGGAAGCTGTTCCGCCGTTGGGTGATGTCTCAGATGTTCCACATGTTGCAAGACATGGATAAGAACGGACGAACATTCAATGAGGTATTGCAGCACAATGGCTACGAGTATCAGTGGCGCATGTTGGAAAATGAGCTCTACGCTCAGATGAAGATGGCAGCCCACGGAGACTACGAGAATGTCGGCGCGAGAAACAGATGGTTCGGAGGCTTTGTCGCTAGCGATATGGCTTATGACTACATCAAGAAGCTCCGCAAGTATGTGGACGACAACCTTATTTGGAAGGTCAAGAAAGACAAGAACGGAAAGAAGACGAAGACATTCAAGCATACCTGTAAGGGCAATCCTTACGTACGTCTTCAGAACGATGATATCTTCGTCTCAGACTTGGAAAAGAAGGTATATGCTCCTCTCGGTAATCTTGCGCGCAAGATGTATGACAGCAATACCTACAAGGAAGTCTACGATGCTGTTCACGAGTTCAACAAGAAGCGCAAGCATCTCGCATGGGACACCAAGCAATCAGATGCTTTCATCAATGCCTATAAGGGTTCCGGCTCCTACTACACGATGAGAAACCTCATCATGTTCCACGGAGCCAGATTCTGGAAAAACGGACGAAAGATGTCAGAAGCCAACTCGTTGAAGGAGCTTGAGTCTAAAGCAAAGCTATATGATGAGCAGGGCTGGAGAATGCTCGGTGTTCTCAAGCAGCTCATTATAGAGAACGATATCGACATACAGGGTAAGATTAACGAGTGGCATAATGCTAAGGTCGAGAAGGTAATCGCCAGTAAGTAGTAAGGTTCGCCGCCTGTAGTATGGTGGCCCGGCAAAGATGTTTCACAAGAGCTTCTTCAACGAGAGGATCTCCTCCAGTGCATTCACTGGAGGAGATCCTTCGAGCTAAAGCTCTCTAGATCGAACTTTTATAGTAAGGCGCCAGCCGGGGACCATTCTAGCCAAAAGTCGGTTACTGATTAGGTAACCGATTCCATGTTTAACCAAATAAAATGAGGAATTATGAAGAAAATTAACGTAGACACAAGAAAGTATATTAAGGCTCCTATTGACGGAAAGAATGTCGTCGAGGAATCACTTCTAGATGCTATCTTTGATGATTCGCAATATCTTAGCAATAAGTTCTCCTTGGGATTTGTCGGCGGCGTACCTACGATGATAGAGTACAACGGAAACTACCTATCTATCAAGAAGCTACGCCCGTGGAGTACATCAGAGTGGGGTAGAGAGATTATCAAACGACTAACGGGCGAGTCCAAGAACAACATATACTGTTACGAGACGAAGCAGTATCTCGACGAACGCCAGGCAGAGCCTTTAATCTATACATTCTTTCTGAGTACAGACTACCTTACCGTAAGATTTCACTACAATGTAAAATTAGATGTCGATTAGCCAAATATGTCAGTCGTTAGCAGCGGCTGACTACTCATATCATAACTAAATTTTGTTTAAATGGTTCAAGCCGGTCTGTCGTGAGACACGCCGGTTTTTTGTTCCCAAAGTTTAACCAATTAAAATTTTGAATTATGGCAACAGCAAGAAGAGGAACAAGAATGCTCAAAGCTTCCGACATCATGAAGAGAAAGGGCATTGTCCAGAAACAGATGGACATGAACAAGTTCAACGAGGTTATAGAGAATTTCTTTATGACCCACGAGCCTAAGGATACGATTCTCCTTACTCCGAAGAGATTCATCGAGATGGATAACCCGCCAGAGGGTGACTTCATTGACTATCTCGATATCAGCGTGTGGGAGAAGAAATGCGATGATCCGGATGACTCGTTCGACTTCATCGACTATCAGTTCATGAAGAAAAACGGGATGCTTCGTCCTATCCTTGTGATGAACGAGCCATTCATCGGCAATGCTGCCGGGTGGCTGAGAGATTTTTGCGGATTCACTGTGAAGAGCAGAACACGAAAGAAAAAGAAAGAATACATCGTGTCTCTGCCGGTGTAAAGCCGAAAAATGCGTGGAACATTATTGTTTCACGCTCCCAGTATTAACCAATTAAATGGAATTATGAAGAATATCAGATTTGAACCTAGCTACTATGAGTGGCATTTGGTGGGAGAGAATGGAAGAATCCTCCTGAATATACCAGATAGTATAGTTGATTATTGTGAGACGATGAGCGATTTATGCTTCGTTATCGAAGACCTTCCAAGGCAAGCATCCGATGCGGTTTCTTGTGGAGAAGAGCTATATGGTGTTGATGTCACAATGTTTGTTTACGAAGGTATCGGAGAAGATAAAGACATCATTGAATTGATAGAAAGCACGCTTGAGACCCACTTCGGAATTGTAGCCTAAAAGCCCTCTTCGGAGGGTGCAAGTATTAACCAATTAAAATTAAAATTAAAAATATGAATGATTTTTTAAAATTAGCAGAGGATTTAGGATGGAGTTATAATGTTGACGATACACCTAACGAAAGAGGTGAGGTTTGCGTCGAGTTAGAGAAGTATTCCCAACAAGACCAAGACTTCATCGCCACAATTTGGTTCGAGAATGGCAATAAGTCTGACTTCATGGATAAGTTGTATCAATATTATAGCGACTTCGATCCTGACGAGGAAGCCAGTAAATGGATTGGCGAGGATGGACATGGTGCTAACGGCGCGCCATACAAATTATCGGATATTTTGCAAGATATGGAGGATTGCAAGGATATGCTACTAGATTTATGGCTCGAGTATTTTTACGATGAGTACCCAGAAAATCGTCCAAATGAGACCGATGAAGGGAAGCGACTCGCAGGAGAAATCGAGGAGAAATCCGGAAAGCATTACCACTCGTGCTCTCTACAGAATTATCCGAGCGGTAAGTACGGCGTTATCATTGATGGCTGCCAGAAGTTTCTATCGGAATGCAAGGAAGAGACATTAGCCTATATGAAAGGCGTGCTTACGGGCCTTGATATCGAAAGAAAAGACTAAGCCAAACAAGCCTGCCGGGAACGGTGGGCATCAAGTCAAACCAAAATATTAAGATTATGAAGAGAAAAATATTGAAAGACAAGATTGATGAGTTGCGTTCAACAGCCAAGATGGAGCTAGCATGCACCATCCGTGAGATTATGAGAGAGCACAATGTGCAGAAGAAAGAACTTGGCTGGCCTGTAGTTATCAACAATAGCAGTCTTGTAGATGTCGTAGAGGTAGGTAGTGGTGATACCGACATCCCGGTTTTCGTCATAAATGTTGGTGTTGGCTACTACAAAGAGCCTCACAAGGTAAGTGCATTGGACGATAGCGTATCGGTCGAGCTACTCGCTGATATTGCGACAGGGTTGAACAACGAACTGAGTGGATACGTCAGCACTTATGTGGCAAAGTACAGATTCATCTATGACGACGGAACTACGGCCGACATGGATGAGCCTTATGTATTCCTTGCAGAATCAGAAAGAGATGCCAAAGATAAGGCAGACGACTATGCAGAGGTATGGAATAACTGGAATGAAGATACGATAGAACTCGTATCAGTCGAGAAACAGACCGCTTCGGAAGGTTAAATTAGCGTTAAAAACGGCGAAGATGATGGTTTATATTATAAACTTTTAGTATCTTTGCCACTAGTAACCAAAATAATAGAATTATGACAGAAGAATTAAGAATCAAGACAAGAGACTGGGAACGACTGTTGAGCCCTGTCCAACAGGAGAAGTACAAGCTCGCAATCAAGCAGGGCTGGTTCTCTGACTATCACAGCAACGCATGGAGGCACAACACCTTCTACGGAGCTTACATATGGAAGTATCCTAAGTTCATCAAGGTCGTGAGAATGTTCGAGGAGCTGTTGGGCCACAAGCCATTGTGGGAAGACATCACTGACGACAACCTCCGTGACCTCTTTGAGAAGATCAAGGAGAACTACGCTCCAAATTCCGCAAAGACCGTATGCGCCACCATCAAGGCAGTGATACGTGAGAACGATGCTACGAAGGAGATAAACAGCCCGACGTTCGGAAAGATACTCAGAACGAAGGCTGTTCCTGTCCAGTCCGTCTATCTCTCGGATGAGGAGATAAACAGAATCATCAATTACAATCCAAGGGGACAGACGAAGAGATATGTTCAGCGCATGTTCCTCATGGAATGCCTCTGTGGAGCACGATACAGTGATTGTCAGAGGATAACTCCTGAAAACATTGATGACACCGGGCACTTTCTCGTGTATGTAGCACAGAAGACCAAGACAGAGGTAAGGGTTCCTCTTCACAAGAAACTGCGTCCGTTCCTGGTAAGCGGCACGGGCGTTGAACCCCTTCCTGGTGAAATCAGCGAGATGACCTTCAACCGAACTCTTCGTGACATCTGCCGTGAATGCGGAATAGATGCGAACACGAAGGTATTCAAGGCCGGAAAGGAGGAGACCGGAAAGAAGTACCGCTTCATCTCCTCACACACCGGCAGGCGTTCGTTCGCCACGAATCTCTCCAAAAAAGGCGTACCGCTAGAACAAATTGCCGTCATGATGGGTCATCTATCAAACGGCAAACCTAACATTCAGATGACGATGCGCTACATTGTCGGAAAGACGGAAATCGACAGCAACACCCTCAAGCTATTCGGAGTCTATGACAAAGACGACGAGCCCGATGAGGAACTAAGCCAAACTGGAGGTGGCCAATAGCCATCTCCTGCTATTATTAACTAATATGAGGAATAATGAAAAGAGAAGCAGAACGAGCATACAGAGAAAGACTCGAAAATATGAGCAGAGGTCAGCTGATTGGAGAGAACGTTAAACTTAAAAAGCGACTCGGCAAGCTCTCTGACATCTGCGACGTAGAAGATACGTACAGAGCGATGATAGAACAGGGACAGGCAGAGCGCAAGGCAGAAAAACTTGAAAAGGAAGTGTCTTGCGTATCCGAAATCATCAAGAAGGAGCTCATTAGAAGAAAGGTGCGCTTCGAACCTTGGCTTTCGGCTACCCAGCTCACAAATTTACTGATAGATAGTATTAACCAATAAATTATAGAATTATGTTAGCAGGAATTTCAGAGAATTTGATGGAAGAAGGAAAGAAGCAGTGTGAGGAGAAATTCAAGCAGGAGCTTCTTGATGTTTGGAAGAATGCGGCTGAGTACAAGATCAAGACGTACGACGATTTCGCTAACGAGCTTCGAATGCTCAACGAGCGTTATGTTGATGAGATGGAAGACTTTGAGGAGTTCCCTTCAGACATCGTTTTGGAGAGCGAGTATGACAGCATCGAGAAGTTCAAGGAGAAGATGAGCTTGCAGGTATATGCCCTGGGCCATCTTGATTCTATCTATGGAATCAAATGCGAGGTTCCGCTTGATACCGACAAGCTTGCGATTCCATTCCAGGTAATCTTTAGCGGTAACTAGCCAAAACCGGGGAGTAGCAATACTCCCTGCCAAAGATACTTTCCATATTAAATGGGGCTGCGCTATCGGCCATACGGGCGAATTAGACAATTAATGTTTCGTCCCCTCTTGCCCGTGAGGGTAGGAGGGGATTTTTAAAACGGCCCCGATTAGCCAAAAATAGGGGGCTTCGGCTCCTGCAATTAATAACCAATTAAGCCCTCGACAACACGGTAAAGTCGTTAACGTATGGAAAGAAAAACAAAACATATAACCCTTCTTGATGACGGCAAGACCATGCTATACGACTTTAGCAAGTGCGATAATTATATAGAGGCGATTCTTGCGGACTACATAGATTGTCCAACGGACGAGCAATTAAAAGAATCGATTTCCCTTTGCTTTCCAGATAACGCTTCTCATCAAGAAATCTCATTCAAGGAACTAAAATCAAAATTTTCGAAAGTTATTCCCGGCAGAAGAAAGGTATATTATGTGTCCGTCTACAACGAGAACAATGAAAGGGTAGCGGTTATCGGCAGCAACCTGTTCGGTAGTGGTTTGTTCTATGCAAGACTAAGAGTTGATGCGGATTTGTTTGGCAACAAAGAGGAAGCCAAGGAACTGATAAGGAAGATAAAATCAAATGGAGTTTGCAATAAGCTTCGATATTTCGCTAAGGCGAAAGTTCCATCAGATGTACAATACAAGGTAACAGAATGGAAGTTCTAGACCGCAAATAGCCGCTCATCACTTTACAGATGGGCGGCTATTTTATTAAAAGTCACCACTAAAAACACATCAAAAAATACACTTTTTCCTTAAAAAGGGTTAATGTAAATATTCTATACTTTAATGAATAGCACAAAATATTGTTTTTACTCTAATCGAAACATCTAGCCAAATCAGCGCTTTCGAGAGTTTTGTTTTTACTTTTTACTTGAATGAGCGGAATTTTGGCGCAAATCAAGCATTTGGAGGGTAAGAATAATCGCCGTATCTTTGCAGTGCTTGTTAGGAGTAACGCACTAAACAGCGGACATATGAGTATAATTAAGTGATTATTCACTTCCCTATACGACCCTATCCAGAGTTCGGAGCGTTACACGAACAAAGGATAGGGTTTTTACTTTACCCTATTCCTTTTTCGGTCGGACAAGTAGTCTTGGTGGCTTGTCGGCTAAATACACTCGGCTACACAGACTTTAAACCCACGTCACAAGAGGTGCATGGTGACACCGCAGGAACTGAAGGCAGAAGGCGGGCAGGGCTTGGCGTACCAAGAAAGCTGCTTAGATTAGGTGCTGTACGATTTGGCAACCGATCCGACCGAAGGGGCTCATTATACTGGGTTCATGTAACTTCGAGTGGAATATTCCTACCAAGCTCTCGTCGTTTCAAAGAAACGATGGGGGTAAGGGGGAGAACCACTCTCTCAGAGGTCTATTGCCTGTTTCATATAACCTTTTTAAAAAGGAAAATATTAATTTTAAATAAGTAAATATAGGGAAGATGATTACAAATCAAGTAATGAAGAGACCAATGGGTAACTTTTTGGTCGAGCAAAGGACAAAAGATAGTATGTTCAATGCTACAAACTTGCTCAAACAGTGGAATGAAGCAAGTGGAGAGAAGAAGGAGATTACAAAATTCTTCGATAACGACAACACAAAGGAGTTTATTTCTGCTCTGATGGAAGAAGAAAATCTACATACGCAAAAATCTGCGTATGTAAAATCGAACGCAAGGTCTGATAGAGGTGGAGGAACTTGGATGCATCCAATCCTCTTCGTTAAGTTTGCGATGTGGCTTAATCCTCGATTCGAGGTTCAGGTTATCAAGTTCGTATACGACCAGATGCTGAAATACAGAAATGATGCCGGCGACGCATATAAAGAGCTTGGTACAGCTATCGGTAAAATTGTCAGTAAGAAGTTCATGCCAGCAGCTATGTGCAAGATAGCAAAAGCAATAAACTATGTTGTTTTTAATGAACACGAGCACGAAATGCGTAACAAGCACGGAGAAGAATCCAAGCAATACGAGTTGTTCAGTATGGAACGCCAAGTTGCTATGCTCATCAATGATGGATTTCTTCACTCGTATGACCAGATAATAGAGTATTTGAGAAAGAAGTATTCTGAGAAATACTTGCCATCGGTATTACAGACAAAATAATACATTCACGGATTGTAAACGAAATGTGACCGAAAATCGCATTTGCATAAATATATTGAGATTATGAACAAGAAACTAAGATTGCTGGTGACTGCAAAGTGTCACAACAAGTGCCCTATGTGCTGCAACAACCAGTTCGACTTCGAGAAGATTCCGGTAGTTGACAGACTGGACTACGATGAGATTAGCATCACTGGTGGAGAGCCTTTGTTGGCTGAATGTGTTTGTAAGACTTTTGATTTTGTTGATAGTATTAAAAATATACAGCAAGCTATGGGTTTGCCGGAATCGAAGTTCTATCTTTACACTTCATACTTCGGCGGCGTATCCCTCAAAATTTGCAGCGATATCTTTGATGGAATCTGCCTTACCCCTCACAAGAAGGCGGATATTGATAAGTTCATTAATATTAATGCCAAGATGCTTAAGCTGAAGAAGCGAGGCAACACTAACGACAACTTTAACCTCAGCTGCTCTCTTCGTCTCAACCTCTTCGCAGACATGAAGGCTCTTCTGCCTAAGGACATCGACCTGTCTATGTGGAATGTGAAGGACATGGAGTGGGTGAAGGATTGCCCGGTTCCAGAGGGTGAGGACTTCCGAAGAATCAAGGAGCTGTTCTAGTGGATAATTTTTAATATTTAAAATATGAGTGTAAAAAACATTATTTTGGCATCAGTACTCGCAATAGTAGTACTCGCCGCAGGTTCAGTTATCGGTTGTTATTTCCATTACAACAACCAGGAAATCTCACTTCGCCAGCAGTCAGAGGCTCAGCGTGGCAAGATTGAGGGCGTTCACGACAAGATGTGGAAGGTTCTTCAGCAGAAGGCACAGGTTACGGATGAGTACAAGTCCGCATTCGAGTCCATCTATCCGAAACTTATCGAGGGCAGATACTCAAAGGGAGACGGCTCTCTTATGAAGTGGATCAAGGAAAGTAATCCTAACTTCGACGTTTCGCTATACAAGGACCTCATGCAGTCCATAGAGATTCAGCGCTCCGAGTTTCAGACATCACAGGAGAGAATGCTCGATATCATCCGTGAGCACGAGACGCTCGTGAAGACATATCCGGCAAAATGGTTCATCTCCGATACGAAACCTATCGAATACAAGGTTATCTCCTCATCCAAGACAAAGATGATCATGCAGCTTGGAGAGGATAACGACGTAGACCTGTTCAAGAAGTAACGGCTTATGGAAATATTCATATTCCTAATCCCATTCGTGGTTGCTGCTTTCCTGTTGATTTTCTTCAGGAAGCAGACCACCTGGTGGGAATACGCAGTACTCATTGTTCCTTCCATCCTCATAGGCATCCTCATGGAGTTCGTGTTCAAGCAGTCCAATGCTGCCGACACGGAGTATTTCGGAAGTTACGTGACAAGAATCCGTCATTACGATGCCTGGAATGAGTATATACACCGCACGTGTACAAGGACCGTTGGAAGCGGAAAGCATCAACGCACGGAAACGTATGATTGCTCGTATGTTGACAATCACCCTGAACGTTGGACTTATTTCGATGCTAGAAATAAAGAGGAGTACTTCATGACCGACAACGAGTTTAATGTAGTCAGAAAGATTCTTGGAACCCAAAGCGTGTTTATCGACATGCACAGGCATTACTACACAAAGGATGGTGATGCTCAGGAATGGGCGTGGGATGGTTCCATAGAAAACTCATACGCATTATCCTCGGAGCATGATTACAAGAATAAAGTGAAAGCCTCACGTTCTATTTTCAAGTTTGAGGATATTGATTATCAGCAGGCACGCAAGCTTGGACTATTCGAGTATCCGGATATCGTTCTTTACGACCAGAATCCCGTTCTCGGACTGAAGATCCCGAAGAATCAGGAGAAGGCGATGAGATGGCTGAACGGATACTATGGCGAGCGGAAGCAGTTTAGGGTGTTCGTCCTGTTCTTTACGAACAAGCCGGAAGAAATCGTTGAAAAGCAGCGCTCATACTGGCAGGGCGGCAACAAGAATGAGCTTGTCATGTGCGTCGGTATTGACAAAAACAAGAATGTCAAGTGGTGCAACGCATTTTCATGGTGTGATAGCCCGGTCGTAGGCGTTAAGAGTAGAGACTGGTTTATGAGCAATCCTGTAAATCTCGAAAAGTACGCCGAGTATATCGGTCCGATTGTAGAAAAGGAATGGCATAGAAAGAAGTTCGAGGATTTCGATTACCTTACCGTTGAACTTACCGACGTACAGTATTGGGCCATTATTATCATCATGCTAATATTCAATATTGTAATGAGCTCCTGGATTGTAACCAATAATTATAAAAACGATTTGTAGCGTATGAAAGAAAGATTTAAAATGATTTTCGACCGCATCGACATCTTTGTCGTGTGCATTATTCTTGGTAGCTGCCTCACTGTAGCGGAGGCTTATATGGGATTCTGGAAGGAGTTTGCCCAATTCTTTATAATGACATTCCTCATTACCGAAGTCTGCTACACTCTCCGCTGCAACGAGAAGCTTGCAATAGAGCTGATAGAGGCAAAGGAGAAGCTGAAGAAGGCAGAGAAGAATGCAAATGACAATCTCTTACAGCTGCATAAATGTTCAAGATATGCTAGTTTAGTATGCCTGTACAGGAATTTTTGGAGAGAAAAATGCCGCTTAGCGGAGGCTAAGGTTCTCTACTGTAAGAGAAAGCTTACTACAAGTGGTCTATTGGAACATATGAGGATTCGCGAGGAAAATATAGCCGATATCGAAAAATGTATCCAACGAAAATGTGACGAATACAATAAAAGCATGAACAACAAGTAATTTCTTGCGTATCTCTCTTTCCCGGCGTCTGACACTTACCCTATGTCGACGTCCGGGTTTTTCTTTACTGTTCATTCAGATAGTCGATGACTTTCCGGTTCGCCTCGTCTATGGTCTTTTTGTCGTACTTGACATATACTGCGGTTACAGTATTGTCCCATACAGAGTGACCCAGTGCTCGACCGATTGTTTCGAGTGAAATACCTATCTCTGACGCAAACGTCGCCCAGCTATGTCTGTTGTAGTACGAAGACATCTGGCTGTCGATTGGACGAGGTGATGCCTTTCTCAAATCCTTAGGATCCTTCGGGCCAATCCTTCTCAGCGTACGGTTCATATTGTTCGTGAAGTGGTCCACGTCGAAAGTTCCTGCATCTTCGAAGAACCTGAGCAGGTACTGCGGCTTTCTGCTGCGGTATCTGCTTATTATCTCCATAGCCTCTGGCTCCACCTTGATGTCGTACAATCTACCTGTCTTGTTCCGGTAGTAGCTTATCCTACCATTGCGAAAATCCTCCTTCTTTAGCGTCAGGAGGTCCGAAACATTGATACCTATGAGGTAGAACCCCAACATGAAGAAATCGCGGTACAGAGCCTGCTTGCCGTGTAATTTGGCATCCCTAAGTTCTCTCATCTGCTCCAGTGAGAGACAGCGCTTCCTTGTTTCCTCCTTTTTGAGCCTGATATGGTGGAACGGAAAGTTCTGTGTCTTGCCATCATCGATGGCCTTCTTGAAGACAGCCTTGATGTGGGTGATGTCATTCGAGATGCCGTTGGTCTTCCTTCCCTTATCCATCTCATGCCTGATGAACCCTTCAATCCAGTCCTTGGTTATGGTGTTGAAGCTGCACTTGTTGTCGTATGCCTCTACGCATCGGTAGGTTCTCTCATAGCTTCTTCTGGTATTCGGTCTCTCTCTTGTCTCAGCGAATGCCTTCATGAAACTGAGGAACGGAGACTTGTCTTCTTTCTTTGTTCCCGTACAGATCTCCTTCAGATGTTCCTTCATCATATCTGGCGACTCGTCATGATGGTCAAGGATATAGCTCTCACACTTGGCATACAGCTCCGCAAGTCTTCTCGTCTTCGCTTTTGCTGACTTATCAGACTTCGGAAACATCATGCCGCGGAACTTCTCAGTTGTCTGCAACCCGGTGTAGACGTAGAACCTCTTCGTCATGTGGGTTACTGAGAAAAATACCTTGTTTGTCTTTGACTCTACATATACCTTCATAGCGATGATTTCTTTTGTAATCCTTCAATCTACAGGTAAACCACACTTGCATATTACTTGCAAAAAGCAACCTCAGATTACCTTAAATTACCTTTTTGTGGCATTTTTATGTAAAATAAAAGGATTGTTATTTTACTACTATTGTTGATACACAGAGACTTACAGAGTTAGAATGCCCAATTCGTTACTGTAATCATCTTAATTCTATAAGTCTCTTATTTTCAACTATTTATAAATTCTTATTTTCTGTTACTTGCATATTGCTGACAAATGCGTTTAGTACAGCTTGTCGCCGTAAAGCGAACCCATGCCATCAATTTGGTTGTTTGAGTTGAACTCAACTTTACCGCATCTTACGGTATCGTAGTAGAATTCATTGCTCCTTATTACATAGAAGTAAAGCATTGGCTTCATATATACATAGTAGAATGTGGATGGAGTAGAGCTGGCTGCATCGCTTCTAGTGCATGATATGGTGTTGTATGTCAGGAATGTCTTGTTCCAGTGCTGACTTCCGTGACTTACTGAATACTGAGCATAGTATGACTTGCCGACCAAATCATTAGTCTTTGTGCATGGAGTGTCTTCTGATTTAGTGAAGCTCATAGTTTCCGTTTTCTTTCCTTCCCATCTGTCGTTATATGTAATGGTCATAGAAAGCTTGTTTGAGCTTAAGCTGTTCACTACATATTTCGTTTCGTTGCCGAAGTACTTGTTGCTTACGGTAATCGTGTCCCCTTTGATGCTGTAATCTCCTTCATCAAGAAACTTGTTTGAGATAAGAGAAGCGTTGTGCTTGTCAGACGAGAATGAAACGAAGTAGTAGTTGCCGCCTCTCCATACTCCGACAATATTATTGTCGTGAATCTTGTAGTTTGGCTGCTCTGCTCCTGGATTTGTTCCGTCATCATCGCTACTGCTGCATGACGTGAATGATACTCCTGCAAGAAGTACCATTGCTACTAATAATACCTTCTTCATAATCCTTATATATAATAATGTTATACTTCGATTCCGTTATCTGCGAGAATCTTCCTGAGAAGACGAATTTCGCTGTCCTTTGCCTTGATAATCTCATCCTTGGCGTTGATGATCTGAATGAGCTGAGCGTTCTTGTCTTTGAACGATTCCTCTTCACGCTCCTTGGCTCGTTCCGTTCCCGTAGTTATGTTTTGACTATTGTCACCAACGTTCCCGGCATTTATCAACTGTGCCATCGGTATGCCGTGCTTAAACGCCTCGTTGATGGACTCTTCTATCTTCTGATGCGTTTCGCCTAGCTGAATTACCATATTTCCATTCATACTTCCGCTTCCATACTTCAGCCAGCTATAACTAACTCCAAGAGAATTGCATATTTTGCTAATCGTTCCCTCGGATATTGAAAGCTTTCCGCTTCTCATCTTGCCGATGTTGTTGGTTCCTGTAGCCTTCATAAAGGCATTCTCACTCATCTTCTTGATCTTGATGAGATAATCTAACCTTTCTTGTACCGAATTTAATGTTCCCATAATGTTTCTTAGTTTTATATTTGTAACTAAATTGGCTCGAAACGTTAAAATTCGGTAATATACCGAAGTATTTTACCGAAACATTAGGTACTTTACCGAAGTTTTTATACCTTTGCACTCGTTAACGGTCGAGTAACCAACTAAGCCGTTACAAACGGAGGCTTGTGCGACCGAAAGTACGTACTTTACATTGACACTGCAAATATACGACTTTTTTCGCATACCTCCAAATTTTAAACGAATTATTTAAGTAACAAAGATGAAAAAAGTTGCGAGAATAACAAAACAGGACATATTGGGCATCAAACCAGGAAAATTTGAAGTCTTTCTGCTTGAGTCCGCAAGAGCAGTTCGGTCGGCAGTAACATACGCCTATCAGCTTGCTCAATACGAAGATTTGCCGAAGGGAGTGCTTAAATACTCAACCTCGGCAGATTACAAGAACCATACGGCGATTATTACCGCTGTTCCGGTTGAGTAGTAAACTTTAAAAGATTAAAGTATGGATGAAATTATAAAACTCGGAAGAACCGATACAATGACATCTCTTGAAATTGCAGAGATAACCGGGAAAAAGCATGCTCATGTGATGCGTGACATTCGCCTATTGATATATCAGGGAGTTAACGGATCCAACTTTGGATTGGTTCGTTATAAAGATAAAAAAGGAGAGTTGAGACCAATGTATGAGCTAACACCAAAGGGTTGCTTGATTTTGGCGAGCGGCTATGACGCTTTGCTCCGTGAGAAAATCATAAATAAGCTTGAAGAACTTGAGAAGAAGAATCACCTGGAGCAGAGCAGCCAAACTACAAGATTCACGACAATAATATTGTCGGAGTATGGAGAGGCGGCAACTACTACTTCGTTTCATTCTCGTCTGACAAGCACAACGCTTCTCTTATCTCAAACAAGTTTCTTGATGAAGGAGCATCTGAAGGAGATCTGTACGGGAACAAAGAAAGAAGACAAGTCTCCGTTCCTCAGTTTCATGAAGGCATTCGCTGAGACAAGAGAGAGACCGAATACCAGAAGAAGCTATGAGAGAACCTACC
>CYGL01000241.1_pt1 | contig 27413 bp, 32 predicted proteins | sample 485531 | NCBI WGS metagenome assembly CYGL01 (sample SAMEA3497897, study PRJEB9818) | human gut metagenome | reverse complement strand
TATGCTATTAAAAATGGACGCAAAGTTTATTTGGGTATTTGGGAGCATGAAAACGGTGATTATGATGTGACATATGCACGTTTCAAAAGTTTAGGTGCTAAAAAATATATGTATCAAGAAAGCGGCAGTGATGAATTACATACAACAGTAAGCGGTCTACGCAAAGACGCGATATGGTGGCTTCGAGATCATGGCGGTTTCTCTGCTTTTAAACCTGGTACAGTAATTCCGCCAATAATAAGTGGCAGAACTGCAAGCAAATACGTTGACGTTAAACATCCACACACTATAATGGTTAAAGGGCATGAAATTACTGTGGGTTCCAACATCTTCTATTTCACCAACTTGCCACACTTCATCAGCACTGCTATCATAAATAACTTCGGCATTTAATATATCAGTAAGCATCATACCGAAAGCGGCATTTATTTTATTTTTGAATTTAGCATATAAATATCTGTCACCGTCTTCCAAATTTGTTTTCATTTGAAACATGTCCATTAACTTCTTACGAAATGCTTTTGACAGCATACCTCTATCAGCAATCCAAAGTTCGTGTACCGATAAATCTTCAAATTCGTAAGAATCGCAAATAATTTTGAAGTCTATTTCAGTGCAACACATTCCAATCCGTTCTGCTGAATAGACTTTACCATTTCCGAAACGTCCGTGTTCTCCTCGTACAACTGCTCTACATTTTGCTTTACTTATGTACGGAATACTTTCCCAATTTTTCAATTTAATATTGCGACATTCCCAAACGATTAAACAACACTTATTGTCTAAATATCGTTTTAGATATTTTAAATCAGTGTGTAAAGGTAAATGTATTGGCATGAATTTACTTTGTGGAAAATATTTTGTAGCCATTTGGTATGGGTAGCTTGACTTAATATCGAAACTGTCAACTCCCTCTATCGTCCACCCAGTATTTATATTATTGGAACCGCTAATTCCACCTCGACAAGCTTCTACACATAAGGCATATGTGTGCTCTGTCAATGCCATACTCATCATATGCCGTTTATATCCATCTTCTGCGAGACAAGCTTCTCTAAACTCTCTACGTATATAACCAGTAGAAGTCATCGGAATTGTGCAAAGTGTGTCCTCATCAAGTTTAGATTTTATAGCCTGACACAATCCTAGAACGTCAACAACACAGTACTCCATTTCCTCTTTAGTTAACGGTGTGTCGGGGTAACGTTTAATTCTATAATTAAAATCGTCACCACTTAATTTAAAATTTTCCACACCTTTTACATTTTTTCAGAAATCTGTCGAGACTCATATTGCTTAATGCGTATGAACATCTGTATTCAATGTCTTCTACTACTGCATATATAACATCTCTTTTATGCCTAGCAAATACCTTTTCAACTTTAAAAAAATTTCTGAGAAATTGAAACTCAAATTGTAGATTGTGTACATATACGACTAATCTAGTTCTCCAATCAACTCCCAAAATTTCTTTCAAATTGTCGAGAAATTCTCTATATTCATCCCACGTTCTACCCACACATATGGTTTGACCTATACAAAATTGCCAAATATACATGAAACCGAAATCTGAATGGAAATAGTCACATTCCTCTTCATGTATTGTTGTTGTCTCTATATCGAAAGCGCACACAACATCGAAATATTTTTTAGTTCCCCGTTCGACACGTCGAACTCCTTTGAACTTCTCATAGGGGAAGTCGCCCACATTATATACTTCAATCTCTTTTTTTCCTTGGATATTGAGTGATATCAATTTTAAGCCTCCTCATTGTCTCGTCAAAATCATATAAACCTGCGTTAAATTCATCGAAAGCTTTAAGCATTTTAGCACGTGAATTATCTTTCTTCTGATACGCATCCCATAACATTTCGATTACTGTGCTACTATTTCCATAGCTTTCGATAACTTGTTCACTTTCTTCGTTGCCCAGAAAACGGAGAAAATTTCTAGCTTTACGTCTAGTAACTGTTTCATCAAAAATCCCTTTTTCTTTGAATTTTCGGAAACGTCGTTCCTCTATTGCCCTTTGCCCCTCAACAGACGAACTTTCATATCCTAAGAATTTTATACCAATCTGAGACTGTTGCCCCATCTGATACCAGTCCTTATCCAAATTCCTAGCATACTCGAAACGGTTACTTTCATACATAACTTGAGTATAGTTTACAGCGGTCGCCCACCCTTGTCCATAATCATATTTTTCTTTCTCAAGTCCTATTAACCTTTTATTTACTTCTTTCGCTATCTCATTAGTATAGGAAAAGAGAAGCCCTTGAGCCTCTCTATCTCCTTTTACCGCATTGCGTTGTAAGTCTTTAATTTGCTTGATCGAATACATACATTATCCTTTCACGAACAACTCTCGTTCCGCTTTGCGCCTGCGTACCAATCCTCTTAACACTCTACCATTTGCTTTGTTATATAGCAAAATGGCATCTGCAATTTGAGATTTAGTACGCTGTCCATATTTAAGTAATTTCTTAAGGTTGCCAATTCCGCAGTTGAAAGCGAAACTCGCTAACGCATCAAATTCATTTTGCGTCCAGTGATAAATGCCATCGTAACTGTTGATGGTCGGTTCGACGCGTTGAACATCTTCAATAAGAAAATGTGTGGCAACTGCTTCCGATATGTACATACCTTTCTTAACACCTTTAGTATGCCCATATCCGATTGTCCACCTACCGGCAGGACACCGGTAAGCGTTTAATCGTAAGCCCTCGAATTGCTTTATTAAATTGTAACCTTTCTCATCTACTACCATTAGCTAAAATTTCCCACTGTTTCTAAATGACCGAAAAATCTAAGTTTTCCGTTTGTTACGTTGAATTGTGTTGTTAGAACTCCGGCAATAATATCAATTATTAAGGTTTTATTAGATAACTGGAAATCCACAATCACTGGCTGAACAGGAATATAATTGCTACCACTTTTAGCAATTACTACTCTACCATTAGACATTATTGCATCCTTACCCCACACATTGACCGACGTACCTAAAACACCAGCAAGCCATTCAGCAGTTAATGCGTCAATATCCGATTTAAAAATTTTGAATCCGTACATGTTACTTGTACTTATTATTTGTGTACCGGCAAGATCTCCGATCTCTATATAGAAAGTGCCATCTCCGAACACTTTAAGACTACCTTTTCCATTATTGATAGTGGGATGCGTAGTTGTAACTCCATTCGTATCTCTTATTAGTACGTCCTGCGCTGTTAACTCGAAAATTATAGATTTACGTTTAACACTCTGATAGTCTTTTACGCTACTTCCACCATCTTCCAGTGCTGTAACTCTACCGTCCAAAGAATTGATTTCGGTAGTATTTGCCGCAATCTTTCCATCCTGTTCAGTATCTTTAGCTTTAATACCATCAATCGTAGTATTGATAGCACTAATTGCATTAGTGTTAGTCTGTGTGGCACTGGACACGTCACCAACTTCAGTTTCTAATGCTGTCACTTTACCACTAACAGTTGCAACATTCACATCAGTCTTTGCGATTGCTTCCGTATTCGCAGAAATTTTCGTGTCAGCATCACTCTTATTAGTGTCAACTTTAGCCGCTAACGTTGCCAAATCAGCGGTGGTTTTCTTCTGCACTTCCTGGACACTATGTAATTCTACGTCGAACTGATCGCTTCTCGTATTGAGATTGGTAATGTCCTGAGTATGCTCGGCAATCTTTTCTTCTGCCGCCGTAAGTCTGTCGTTATAACCGGCAACAATCTTTGCACTTGCCGCACTTTCTGCTTTGGTTTCATCAGCCAACTTCTTTGCGTCAGCCGCAATGCCAACTACTTCCAATGCTTTGCTCTTCGCATCTACCATACCGTCGTCGATCTTGTTCATGGCATCATTCATCTGTGTAAGCCAACTTGTGGTGTCTTCACCTGCCCACAATGGCAAATCATAATTCTGAGTGTGATTGGTAGTGCTTACTGTACTTTTCTTGAAATTCTGATTAACAGCCATATTATTTCTCCTTACTGTTCGACGTGTCGAACTCGATCTTGTCACTTAACATCTGCATAAGCTTCTGCAATACAACAGTGTTATTGTTTATAGCTTCTGTTGATTTGTTCATCTCCTCTTTATGCTCTTTATCCTGCTTATCCATTTTCCAAAATAATGCTCCACACATTACGATAGGAAAACCAACTGTACTAATTGCTGTAATTACCATCTGTGCTGTTTCCATAACCTTTCTCCTTAATAATATTCTACGGTGAAATTGAGAGTTAATTGTGTTGCGTTGCCGATCTGTGTAGAATCGAACATCAACTTATTGGCGGATACATATATGTAAGATGTGAAGTCTCTAGTCACAACTTCGCCGTCGTCAGTCTTTACACCAATAAGATTCAAATAGAAAATGGTGCTATTATTCGGAATTGTTGCAAGTTCAATCGGGGAAGTTATAGCATCCACTAATGTAATAGTACCACATTTTCTCTTAACATTATTATTTCCAACATAGTCGTTAGTCGGATACTCCATGCCGTCAAATAAACAGGTGTTCTTAGTTCTGATGATGTCGACGGTCTTCTTCACATCGTTGATATAAGTGTTAGTCTTATTGAACTCCGCAAGCACAGTGTTCGACTCGTCGAAGCCAACCAACGTCTTATCAATGTCAGTATCATGCTGTTCCAAATTTTTGATACGACTCTCATGGTCTAACTGGGTGTGCTCGAGATTCGTACACCTCGTCTGTAAATCTGTTACATCATGTTGAACATCATCCATGTCAGCATTCAGACCCTCAACGATCGGTGTAAGAGTTGTCAACTGTTCCAGTGCACTATTACTACCAGTCTCCGCGTCGTGCAACTTTTCATCAATCACGTTGTAAGCAGGATTCATGTCGTCCAAAAAGTCGGGGTGTTCCAGTGCATCCCACTGGGGAAGATTGTAATTGGCTGTTCCTTTCTTATACATTTGTAATCTCCTTTCCATGCCAATCATATGACTGAGCTTTTACATTTTTATCATCATAGTTCTTAGCTGTCAAGTTCAACGCGTCGAACTCGGATGCCGTAAGTTTACTGAAATCCCCAACTTTGAGGAAATCTGCTAACTCATAGATAGCCATTTTAACAGTGGTGTACTTTCCACTCACGGGAGAGAACATCATATTGTGTGCTCCCAATTCCGTAGTACCATACATCCAATATGTCATTGCACTAATGTCACTGTCTTTGAAATACTGTGCAGTGATGTGAGTTGTTTTATGCCATGCTATTGCTGTAAAACCCAACCGGTTGAGTGCGATATTGTAAATATCGTTTATCGCTCCATTGATAGAGTCATTCGCAACTTTGATCGGATTGAATACCGGCAATTCACTTTTAGGAATATCTGCTACAGTTTTCTTCATATCAGCGATTGCTCGCTCCAGTGTCTGCCTATCTTTGCTTGAACTTGCGAGAATCATCAATCGCATTTCAGAGAACTTTCTGTCATACACTTCAAGTGTATTCAAAAACTCTTTACGATATTCTCTGATTTCATCAGCAAGAGCATTATCGTCAGCGATGAGTGAGCGAACTTCTCTTTCCAGTTTTGTGCGCACATCGTTAATGTCGTTTTCCAACATTTTAATCTGAGCCGAAAGTTGAAGCTTTTCATTCTTACAAGCTGTAATATATTTCTGAATTTCTTCGTCCATTAAGAATCTAACATAATGCGGTACGTTAGATTCGTACTTTGTAAGTCTGTTGTTCACTTCAGTTATTGTACTCAAAGTTCCCTGGTACTCGTCAACTAACTTCTTATACAATTCAATGAGTTCTCTCAAATCTGAATCGTGATAGTTGGTATGCGGAAATTCTGAATATGCCATAGTGTCACTCCTTTACCATACGCATATTAAGAGGTCTTTTGCGAACTCTCTTAATATCCAATCATCAATGTCGAACTGTACAGTCCTACGTTGTTTGTCAATAAGTTCCTGATATGAAAGGTTTGTAAGTCCTTTCTTGGTGGCTAATGTCTCTTCATGGTCTGTCGTTCCAGTATCCTGTCCACTGTTGTAATCTTCATTGAATGATGTGTTATCAGTTGTGTTAGCAGTATCTCTAGTCTGCTCAACATCCTCACCATTTATGTTATTAAACGCACTAACGAAATGTTTACTTTCAGTGTTGATAGTTTCGTCAGTTGTCGAACTCGTATTATCTTTTTGGGTGAACTTTTTAGTACCGTTAGCATCGAGATTACCAGTTTCGACTGTAGAATAATTTTCAATGGGGTCGTATTTTATCTCAAGAGTGTCGAGCAGTTTCCCAATTCTGTCTTTGTTTTTAATCCAAAACAGTTCAACATTCTTGTGCATGTAACTTGTGTCTGAATATACACATTCGAGGTCTGCATATTGTGACATTATTATATGATAAATATGATCTTTATTGATTCGAGTGTCAATGTCACTTGATTGAAAGTAGAACTCATTATTGTGTAATATCATCCACAGATTCACGCTGTCCACTAACGTCATCTTTACTCTCCTCTCTGTTCGACGCGTCGAACTGTAATGTCACATTCAATCCTACATTGAACATTGTATTGATTTTATCACAACAAAGTTTGAGATTTTCTTTCCAAATTGTTGTGTTTGCTACCAGTTCCTGATTATTAGCATCCACCTCTCCGGTAACCAATCTCTCACGTTTGTCCGTGTTCGCATTATTCACACCTATAGCTGTTAGAAATTCGTTAATGATTGTACGTTTAGAATCCTGCACCATATCCGCAATGTAATTCTGTTTCACGTTATTAAAGAACACGTTTAAACCGGTTGCGTTTAGTGCAACATCTTTACGATAAACCACTAATGGTTCGCCATTACTTATTTTGTCGTAAGCTGTTTTGATTGATTCAGCTTGTGCTTTAGTCTCTGCTTCAGCTATGTATGCAACTCTACTGTTCATTAAGTTTACATCAATAGCGGCATCAGCTGAAGCCAATCGCTGTGCATAAATGTCTACAATTCTGACAAAATTGTAATAGATTCTTGACTGTGGAATCCTCTGTATATATAGGAGTTCACAATCGGTGCCTATTTTTTTATGTAGACCTGGAATTAAAGGAACATTTATGATTACATCTGTTGGATTGTTAAAATAATTGTATCCTTGCAACGCGCCTTGCAACGGTAGCACTCCAAAATCTGTGTCTGATACTATTAAATAGCCATATCGCAAGAGAGTGTCTCTCATATAATCTTTATCCCAGTCGGCAGGACATTCTATCTTAAAGATACCGCCAACAAGTTTCATCAACTCAGTTTTATAAAAGGCGGTTCTAGTCACCATGAATGTTCCGTTTACATCTTTCGGTTTTGTTGCTGTATATTTATTCAATGATTAGTCCCCCATAAATGAAATTAGTTGATGAGTTAACAAATTGCGCTATCAACTGATGTTCAGTATCTGTACATTCAGCTTCTACCCACACTCCAGTCGCTTTCACCAATCCTGTATGAGAACCTAATGTTTCTGTTTTCATAACCGGCAATCCTATTGTTGATAGAGATGCTGACGGTGCTTGACCTATCAAATGATATATCGACCTATCGAAAAACTTATGTGCATATTGCTTCGTTGCCATAGATGACATGGAGCCTTTAATATTTGTAGTAGTTTGCATCGCTAGGGTCGCTCCTACTGCACCGCCTACATATTGCGTAGCGGCTTTTACCGCTGCTGTTGCTCCTAAGTTTCCGCCAGTAGCAATTACTGTTGCTGTTGATGCTAAAACTGAACCTACACCTGCCGCAATTCCGATACCGTTTGCGCTAGTTGCACTTACTGGTAATTCTGTTGCGATATTTCCTTGAACTGTTAAAGCGATTGCGTTACTGTAATCATTACCTGCATGGAATATGTATGCAATGTCTCCAGTTGCTGGAGCGAATGACACTTCCATTAGCCATTCTAGCTTATCGCTCTCTCCAGTGTGGAAGAAAGAACATAGGGGCAACTGTACCACGCCAACTCCCGGTAAAAATCTATGCAATTCATGGTAAGGTTCCACCATTAAATAACCGCTGTAAACAATTCCCTCAATAGTTGCCGGTGTATATGTTGTTACGTAACCACCTCTAACTTGGTCTTTCGCGACTGCCGCAGTTACACCTGTGGAATATTTACCTATAACTATTTCTGCTGAGCCCTGTCCTGCTATTGCCGCTGAAGTTGGTAGCCAAGAGCATCTTACTATTGCTTCTAATGGGTTCGTAAAATAATTCTTTATTTCGTCAATTCCACTATTGATTTTCTCAACCAGTGAATTTAGCTGTCCACTTGTCAATAGATACGTTGTTGCAAAACCGTTGCTACTTGTATTATTAGCTACCGTCAAACTGTAAATTCCGCTACTATCCAAAACATTCGCTAATGTTGTTGAATATACAGTTGAATATATTTGAGTAGATTGCGGCAATCTAGGGTCTCCGAGATATTTATTGTAACCAGTTTGTGCATATTGTATGAAACCTTTAGCTTGAAGAATTTCTTTTCTGTATGTAGCTAAAACATCAACTTCACAATCAATCTGCCACACTAATGCACTAATGGATGTGACGTTGGTTATGAAATAATATCTATGAAAGTCCTTAATATAACAATAATTATAATCAGGAAATTGTTTTCCCTCGAATGTGCTGTCTGCACCCTGAATGATTAAAGTGGGTTTGATTATTGATGTGGGGTCTTTGAGATAACAAATTGTTTCTGTGATATGCCCCTCAGCAGTACTAGGAACTCTTGTGGAGTTCCTAGCCTTTGAGGTGTGCATAAGGTCAACTTGAACTGTTGCCATACGCATCCTTTCCGTTCGACGTGTCGAACTAATTGAGTGTGAAAATTACTGCGTTCTCACTCATATCGTTAAACCACATCTGCTTTTCATGCCAGAATGTATTGTAATATGCTCCACGTGCATTTACGGGGGTTGTGAGAACTTTCTCTTCCTGTCTGAATGTGCCGATAGCTTCTCTATCGAATAATACACCGACAACATTTTCAATAGTCTTGTCAACCTTGCTGTCAACTTTACCGATCACCTTTGAGAGTACAGCCATATCATTAACGTCTTCACCCTCTTTAACACCCTGCCAATACGGTACAGCAATATCTACAGACTTGTTAACATACTGGGGATTAAAAGCCGCATACTGTACTACAGTTTCAAGCTGTGTAATGAAGTCAGCCAAAACGTAGAAACGCTGTTCACTCTTGGGAGTGAATCTGTCGTAACCATCTGTGTTGAATAACACACTCATAGTTTCCAGTTTGGAAGCAATGTTATTCATCATACCGATTGCAAAACGCATAAAGGCAGGATCGAATAATGCTGTCTGAGGATTGAGAGTTGATCCGGTTTTACTGTTGTACAGAGTTACCAGTTTAATCTCCTGCTTAGCAGAAAGGTTGCACATCATATTGACGAGTGCAACTCTTGCGAGGTCTTCCAAAACAACTTCAATCTTATTCTGAACTTTACCAAATACCTGGTTCACAAAGGAAGACATAGCACCTGCATTGAGAAATGCTTCAGTAAGCATCTTCTCCTGCATTGTGATAAAGAATGAATAAGGAGTCTCTTTATCGAAAATTTTCTGCTTCGCTTTAGGGTTATTGATAATGTAATGGTCGAGAGCCTGACCGTTCATCTGTCCCACTTTGTACATATCGTCGGCTACTGCGTCGGGCATCTCGACAGTCAATTTCTGAACCAGTGCACCCCACTCAACCTGTGTTCTGTACAAATCGGAGAATCTGTTACGGTACACTCTGTAGGAATCAATGGTAAGACCAATTCTACGTGCCAAAGTGTTAAGCCACAAATCGTTCTTACCTAAATTGGAAACTTCGTTTCCCATTGCAACCAGTGACGCACTGTCAACAGCCGCAATATCTGTTCGTCCAGTCATCTGCTGGAAGATCTGATTACATAAATCGTAAATCTGGTTTACTTCAATCTGATTAGGCATTTGCACCATTTCCTTTCTTCGGACCACACATTGCATATATTATCTCTTCGGGTGTTTTCGGACCCTCTGCGACTGGTGTTTTGAGTAATAATGCTCTGTTGGTCAATTTTAACTTATCTATTTGTGAACTCTGTTCTGTTACCTTATCCTGTAACTGCTTTATCTCTTCACTTAAATCGGAGGTATCTTCGTCTGTATTATGTTTTACAGAGATATTATTCTCCGAAACGTCCAATGAATAATCAGCTTCCGGATCAAGGTCAGATAACTGAGTAAGCACCTCTTCTAATTTAGCCATGTCGTCTCCAATCTGTTCGACGTGTCGAACTTTAAAAGGTTGACCGCTTAGAGTGGCAAACTCACTATCCCCTATTCCTAGGTATGCCCTGATAGTCCAACGTAGTGGTCGGCGGTCATATATTATTAGTAACTGGGCTTATAATTTATCATTTGTTCAAAATTGACTTTAGTAAGATAGTTGTCATACGTAACTCTGTGCTCGATAACTAATATCTTATATAGCCAATAGAACAGTGCCCGAACCTTATCTTTCTCATTTTCCTTAAATGTGTATTTTGCAGGGTTAGCTGTCTGAGAAATGTGATAAGTTCCATTTGATTTATGCTGATATACATATATATTCGCTAACGAAATGTATGCGAAATATTCGGTTAAATTTACTTTTTTAACCAGTTCGAGATCATTGTCCACGAAATCGCCACTTAATGCTCTTTCGTTAAAACCTGTACCTGCTCCAAACCGATAAATGGCAGATTTTGCTTTTTCTGCGCTTACTTTATGGTCTTTATACTTTTCGATATGTAGTGAGCGGTTAGGGTCTGTATATTTCTCTTGATTTTTGAAAATCATAGAATTTAATATACCTGTTAACTGCAACTGTGCTAACAAATCGCTTCCTAAATCTATAGGGTTTGATAGTAGGCATACAACTACTTCCGGTTTACCCTCGATAGCACGGTTACGGTTGATAGTTTCGAGCATATTCAAAAATAAATAGCCCTCGTCTTTTAAGGGACGTTTATTCTTATTTTCAGGAATACACTCATCATACAATATAAAATTTACGTCTGAGAAATCTACACCTCTCAAGTTTGAAAATGTTGACAAACCTGCGCAGTAGCCGATATGTTTAGTTTTTTCAGCATCGAGATAGAAATTTCCGAATCCGAGTTTGAATGAAAAATCGGATGTGATTTCATAACCCTCATTTCGGTTATAAACCTTAAAAGGTGAAGCTTCGGGAGAAGCCACGGTTTCTGCTTCAGTTCTCGTTCTCCGCAGGTACAAGAACTTATTGTCATCTACAGTGTCATCAAGCTTCAATTCTCCAACACCGATCTTTCTACACATATCTAAAGCACCGTAAGTTTTACCAGTTCCTCGACCGCCGCAGAAATAGAAAATATGGATATCTTTATCCTTGAGAAATCTCAAAATGACAGGTTCGACTTCAACGTAGAAACCGTGTTTCATACTACATCACCTGGAAAGTCAAAAATTCGCGTCCTGCGTTAGACTTTCTCTTGATCAGCTCGAGAGTTACAGATTCTCCTGCGTCAAGTAATTCGATGCAGTCATTCATAATATCTGCAACTGTAGCAGAAATAGCGGTGTAGCATTTTCCGTCACTGTCAATCAGTACGGATACATTTTTGAGTTCTCCAGTTTCCTCATCAGTGTCCTCTACTACGGCTGCTTTGCTGATGTTGAATGTTTTTCCGCTGGGTTCATCTTTCAGAGGAAGACCGTTTCTCATGTTAATTGCGTCTTTTTTGTTGAAGTTCTCAGTTGCGTTGATGATTCTTTTCATGTCAAAATCTCCTTTTCTGTTCGACGTGTCGAACTTTGCGCCCATTATCTTTTTCTGTGAGACACTCTCATATTCGTCATGTTCGGGGAGTGTGGGCGCACTCCCCAGGAGACGGACATGAGTTCTATGTAAAAATTTCAGAGTATTTTCATACTCCGAAAATTTTACGCTATTTTAATACTACTTGTAAAAGATATTTACAATTTGTAGGAATTATCCTATCAATTTCTAATAGATACAGGTTATTATGGTCAGGGTTTTCAAGCATTTCTTTCATACCAATAGTTCCTACAAATTTATCGTCTTTATCGTATATGGATAAAGTACGATTTGCAGGTGTTACTGTTAATAAATCAAAAATCCTCATCGTTTCGTCTCCATTCGTTTCGTTTAAAGGGGAGTGGGGATTGCTCCCCACTCTGTTGTTACTTTGTAAGTATTACATCCAACTCAGAGTTCTGAATGTGTGCAAGATACTTTTCAATCTCTTTACTGAGTTCCTTGATTGTCTTGCCCTCTGTATGGATGGTAACTGCTGGGAAACTGTCGTCGGCTTCGGGAATTTCCGGCTCCTTTGTTTCGTTCGACGCGTCGAACTGTTCAGCTTCCTGCTTTCCGCTTTCAGCTTCCTGCTTTCCGATTTCAGCTTCCTGCTTCTTCTCTTCAATAGCTTTATCAGCTTCTTTCCGTGCTTCGAGTACTTTCTTAATCTCTGTAGAGTTCATTTCGACAGTAATGCCCATTTCAAGAATTTCGTCGTCAGTATAATTCTTGAGCATAATGAGCGACCGCCATGCGAAACCTGCATACTTGCTGTCAATGGTGCCGTCTTTCTGAAATCTGTCAAAAGTGTTGATAGCGTCAGAGGTAGTGCCGCGACTAATGCCGTGTACTGTGTTTGCGTACTCATAAATATTTTTGTACCCCTCAAGCATATACAATTCTCTTTTCTTAATCTCAAAAAGTGCTCCTGAGATAGTCCTAGCAAGCCCATCCGCAGAGTTTTGACAGGTTCTAATTGTATCTGTCAACTCAGCGTATTTCGCTTTGTCGTTTTCTGTCCATACGTGCTCATCAACTAATGCTGTGTTTTTTCTGCTCATGTCTTTCTCCTTTTCTACCCTGCATAGGTGTTGCGTTCGACGTGTCGAACTTTTGAATGTTTCACGTGAAACATTCGGCGGCATGAACGACTTGGAAACCACGTGGAACATCGCACAGGAATGCGACGCCCTGCGGCTCAAGGGCACGACCATAGCGTCTATGGCGATGTCCGATTACATCGGCGGAGATTACGCCGGATTCAAACGCCATTTTCCGCCATTGGACAAAGCGGATTATCACAGGATGCGCCCCGCGTACTATGGAGCGATAGTATACAGCAGGCCGGGCGAATATCGGGATTGCAAGAGCTGGGACGTGAATAGTCTTTATCCGAGCATCATGCGTGACTTTGCCATGCCTATAGGCTCCCCACTATGGTATGAGGGAGAATATCATTATGACGCAGACTATCCGCTGCACATCGACGTTATCGCGTTCGACGCGCGACTGAAACCGGGAAAAACGGCGACGCTCACTAATATCCTACCGGTATGGGGGTATGAGGGCGAACGTCTGGATAGTACGTTGGGCGTCGTCACCATGCCCGTGACTGACATTGATTGGGAGACGCTTGACGGAAAACTATGACGTCCATGTGTGGGAGTATGTGGGTGGTTGGAAATTCCGTAAATCGCATGGACTTTATTACGACTACGTTGATAAGTGGTTTCACGTGAAACAAACCGCAACCGGCGAGCGTCGGCAAATGGCGAAATTATTGTTAAACTCACTGGTCGGAAAGTTTGGGGCCTCGCTTTACCGGCCTATGCTGCACCCGAAACCTTCCGGCGGCGGGGGTGTGGATTTTACTGTGGATAAACCTGAGTCAACCAACTCACTCGCATGGCTACCGACCGCCGCCTATGTCAACGCCTACGGTCGGCAAATATTGTCCCGTGCAATGAATGCGAATGCCGAACGTGTGCTTTACGCCGATACGGACGGCATGATATTGGAGGGACTGGACGTGCCTATTGGCATCGAAACGGACGACAAGAAACTGGGCGCGTGGAAAAACGACCACGCCTATGAAAAACTCCGTATCCTCGGCAATCGTAAATATTGCGGTGTAGAAAGGGATGGCGGCACGGTGATGCGGTTGAGTGGCGTGCATCGAGCGGCCCCTATCCCTTATGACGACTTCCTACCACGGTCACGCCATCTTAATGACGATGGCCATATTTTCGTGCTATAATCATCGATAGCGGGGTGTGCGTCCCAAGCCGATTCAATGGCCCGACCGGTAGGCAATCGGTAAGGCGATTCGGTCGGATGTAGACGTGCGTAGCCAACGCCCATCGACGGCGAGGGAACCCGCACAGCCTAGCAATTCCGGCACGGCAGCGTGATTGCTGCCGTGCCATCTACCTTAAGAGGTGATTATGGACGACACCGAAAACGACGACAAGCCGGACACCACGCCCGACGCCGAACCGGACGCGACCGCCGACGGAAATACACCGAACCCGGAGCCTGAAACACAGGACGATAGCGAGCCTGAAGACGCAGGCGACGACAAGGACGCCGACATGGCCGACCGGCTGAGCGCATTGGAGGCGACCGTGGCGGAATTGTCCAAAACCATCGAGGCGATGCGCGACGCGGCAGCAGACCACGTGCTGAACGATGGCCCCGACGACAATGCGACGCCGGAATCGGCCGAAATGACCGACGACGACTATAACGGCACCTATAGTACGTTCGACGACTTGTACAAAGATTAAGCAACAGAAAGGACGATCATCATGTCAACCACTCCGGTGGTGACGCCGAAGCAGCAGCTTCGTCCGCTCACCGAATTCAACAACGCCCAGATTCTGAACATGATTCGCAACGAGGCGTCGCCGGAATACCAGCGGCGAATGCCCTCGGCCACTCAGATGAATATGGATAGGCAGATGGCTACGCTCATGTCCAGCACTCAGCTGAAGAACGAATTTTATTCGGCGCTGGTGAACCGCATCGGCGGCACCTACGTGAACACGTGGCGTTGGAACAATCCGCTCAGCGTTTTCCAGCGCGCATCGCAGGCGTATGGCGACACGTGGCAGGAAATCGCCGTGGGAATGCCGCTCGCGCAGGTCTATGACCCTGATGCGGAATATCTCGGCGCGGATAATTTCCGCAAGTGGAAAATCGACGTGGATTCGCTCTATCACCGTCTGGACTTTGCCCACTGGTATCCCGCAACTACGGACGACAAGACATTGCAGCGTGCTTTCACGTCCGAAAACGGTTTGGCCTCGCTCACCTCCCAGATTCTCACATCCTGCTATAACGCGGCTGAAGTGGACTTGTTCGAAGCTCTGTGCCATCAGTTCGTCGAATACGCAAAGCTCGGCGGATATTGGCGCGTCCATATGAACAACGACCTGAACAACATGGGCAGTTCTGAAACCGACGCCCGCGACATGCTGCGCCAGATTCGCGCGTGGGCCGACACGCTTAAATTCGTTTCCACCAAGTACAACGCCCGCCACATGCCGACCTTTGCCCGCCCGGACGAACTCGTATTGTTCTGTTCCCCCGAAGTCAAGTCGGCGCTTGACGTGCAGGGCCTCGCCACGGTATTCCAGCGTACCGACGCCGAGCCGACCATTGACCGGATTATCGTCATTCCGCAGGACCGGTTCGGTATGAATGGTGTGCAGGCCATCCTGACGACCGATAAGTTCCTGATTGACATTCCCGTTATCAACGAGATGACCCAGCAGACCAATCCGGTCAACATCAATTCGGTCAACCATTATCTGCATGTCCAGCACATCATCTCAGTGTCCGGTTTCGCTCCCGCCGTGATGTTCTGGACTGGGGCAGGTTCCACTGCCAACGTGGTGGCACCTACCGGAACGCAGGCCGAAACGCCGACATTCCAGCTCAAGCTCGCCATGTATGGCGGTGGCACGGAAACTCCGAGCAATGTGGCGCGCGGTGGCGCGGTGCAAGTCACTGCAGACACGGCCATCACCAATGACGGTACTGCCACGTTCCGCTCGAACGCGGTCGAGTATCGTATCGGTGACACCGCCAAGCCGAAGAGTGATTACACGTACATTTCGCCTACCGGCGTGCTGGTGGTCGGCCTTGACGAACCGAACACTACTATTCCGGTGACGGCTACCGCCCTCTACACGAATCCAGCGACGCCGGAAGTGCCGGGCACCGTGTCGGCGGCTCTGGACGTGCCCGTGGTGGGTGACGGTGTTATCGGGTTCAATCCGTCGATTATCGCGTCCATTGCCGTGACCGTCCCGAACGTGACCGTAGGAAATACGGCGCAGGCGACCGCCGTGGCAACCATGATTGACGGACGCACCGCCGACGTGACCGCACAGGCCGCATGGACGTCCGGCACTCCGGCGAACGCCACCGTATCCGAGTCCGGCGTGGTGACTGGCGTCAAGGCGGGCGCCTCTGATATCACCGCCACGCTGTTCAGCGTGTCCGGTAAGAAAAGTGTGACCGTGACCGCGTGATATAATGAGAGGGTAGCCGGTTGGCTACTCTCTCTCACGGTGTGATGCAAGACAAGGCCCGGAGCGTAATCCACGTGATTGCTCCGGGTCTTGTCGTACCGGAGGAAGATGATGATTGACGACGCGAACCCTATCGTAGAATCTAACTTTTCTTGGGCGGAGTGGACGCCTAACACCACACTGAAACTCTGCCGCGTGCCGTGGGACGCTTCATACCGTGATATTGTGCGGTTTGTTTCACGTGAAACGCAGCGGGAATGGTTCGACAAACTGGATGGAGTGGAATGCCGTCCGGCCACCATGCATATTTTCAACACGCCCGCCCGCGTCGAACTGCCGTTCAACGAGGCGTCGAACTGGAATTATCTAGTAGCCTATAACGACTATCCCGGTTTGGAGAGGCCACGCGCATGGTATTACTTCATCCAGCGCGTCGAATACGTCAACGCCCATTGCACACAACTCGTTTTAATGCTGGACGTATGGCAAAGTTTCCAGCATGACGTCACATTCGGTAGCTGCTATGTGACGCGCGGCCATATCGGCGTCGCCAATGAACACCAGTGGGACGACTACGGACGCACGTATCTCGCTTTGCCGGAAGGTTTGGACACCGGCAGCGAGATGGTCACGACATCGCAGGAATACCAGAGCATCATCGAAGGTCGGCATTATGACATAGACGGTGGTGGCGTCGATTGGGTCGACTACGGTTTGATTGTGGTCAGCACCACTAATCTCACCGACGACCCCGGCAGCACTTCCGAGCCAAAGCTTACCACCGCAACCGGAGCCATCTTCGAGCAGGAGACGGATGGCTGTTCCGTCTATTATTGCGAGAACCGAATGGCGTATGTCGCCAATATCATGGCTCTTGGCACGCTGTTCCCGTGGGTGACGCAAGGTATTTGCGCCGTGTACATGGTGCCGAAGATTCCACAGGATTACGTGAGACGATATGGGCATAGGGTTACGGAGATTTACGGGCAGGCAGTGTCAGAGGAATATGGCAACATTTATTCTTTTAATTCCTCCCTCGATTCGGATTTACGCTATGAAGATGTTATGTCCGTTGCGAACTTTCGTAATAAATTCAACATCCCCGCCCGATACCGGAATCTACGCAAACTCTACTGTTATCCATTTTGCGTTATCGAATGCAGCTGCTTGAACGGCACGGTCATTACTTACCGGCCTGAAGACATCCAATCCGACACGCTCACCGTCCGCGAAACCTACACTTACGCACCGTCCGGCGCAAGAATCAATTTCTACATCCCCGGATACAATGAGGCCGGAGCGGACACTACCGTCCCGCTGCGGATTAACGGCAAAGACATGGGCTTGCCTATCGACGGCGGAGAAATGCTCAACGCAAGTTTTGGCATCACCAATCTGCCCCACTTTTCCGTGGTCAACAACGGGGGGGCGTTGGCGATGGCGAACAGTGCGTACACCCGCGCCTACGCGCAGGAATCAGCCCAATGGACTAGGGAAAAAGCTTTGACTTCGGCAAACGTGGCCAACTCCAATGCCGCACTGCAACGCGAATACGCCACGCGGCAAACCAATTGGGCAAACGAGAACAGGACGGCAGCCAATGCCATCACGGCAAACTCGCTGAACCAGTCTCTTGCCATCGGACAAAATCAAACCAGTCAGATGGCCAATCTCCAAGTGGAGCAAAATATCAAGAGTAACAATCTCAATGGTATGGCCGGTATCATCGGCGGAGGGCTGAACGCCGTCGCATCCCGCAGCCCGCTAGGCGCGGTGAACGCGGTTGGCGGCGCGTTCCTCGGCTCCGCGCAGACGGATATCGCCAATTACGGAATCAATTCGTCTGCCGCTGTCTCCAACTCTACGGCGGCGGCGAATACGGCGAATCAGATTGCCACCAACGCAGCGGCCACGTCGCAAGCCAACGCCTACGCGAGCGGGGCGACCGGGTTGAGCAAATCAACTCAACACCATCACGTCGCAAGCCAATTACGGACTGGCCTCCTACGCAGCGCAAGGCGACTACCAGAACGCCATCGCCGGGATTAATGCTCAAGTGCAGCAAATGCAGTTGACCCCGCCGACCACCTCGGGGGCGCTGGGTGGCGACATGTTCAATCTGAGCAACGGAATCATGGGCGTGCTAGTGAGATTCAAAACGTGCGCGCCGAGCGCGTTGAGAGCGGCAGGCGAATACATGCTACGATACGGATACTTCGTGCAACGATTCGTAACGCCCCCCGCCTCTTTGGAATGCATGGAGAAATTCACCTTCTGGCAGATGCAGGAAGCCTATGTACGAGGAACATTACCGGAAGAATATCGATTGACCATCAAGGGCATGTTCGAGCGTGGCGTGACGGTTTGGGACAAGCCTGAGTATATCGGCGTGACTGACTGGGCTGACAATAAGCCACTGCACGGCATCGGTTACGAGTGATATAATGTGGCAATATGAGTAGGTCTAAAAAGAATCGAGTTGGCGGCGCGTTGCATCCACGTGGCAATTACGCGAAAACACGCGCCGTCACGCTTGATGACATGTATCTTCATTTGCTGATGGAACTCGCGTTGAACCGCTTCAGTTGGCGCGGATTGCCGCCCACGGTTGACGAACGTTGGCTGGAAATATGTCTGTGCGAATATGGATGCGCGTTGTTTTTTGAAGACAAGCGTATCGGCAGGTTCCTTGTGACTCAGGCGGGCTATCAAGGTCGGCTGAACGTGTATAATAATCCGACATGTTTCGAGCCGGTAGGTGTCAACTACCATTACCGGCAGCTTAAAGCAGGTTCGGAATGCATCCCAATATGGGACAATCGAATGCGCGTCGGATTCAAGCCGACATTATGGCAGTACGCGCGACGCCTTGCCGATATTGACAAGGCGTATGACGTGAATTTGGAGAGCCTGAAACTGCCGACCATCATCACTGCCGACCCGCGTACAAAACTCACCGTGCAGAACATGTTACAGCAGCGTCAGGATGGACAGGATTATATCATCGGATACGATTCGCTTGACCCCGGTAGTTCGTTCCAGCCGTGGCCGAACACTACGCCTTATTTGTTGGATAAGTTCATCCAGCAAAAAGCGCAGGTGACTAACGAGGTGTTGGGATATCTCGGCATTCAATCCTCCGGCACGGAGAAAAAGGAAAGGCTTATTTCGGATGAAGTGGCGCAAGCCAATGAGAAAGTAGACGTGTTCCGCTTGAGTTTTCTCAAGGCGCGGCAGGCTGCGGCGACTGAGATTAACCGATTGTGGCCGCAATTGAACGTGTGGGTTGAGTATGCGGACGCGCAAAGCTCCGGCGTGCCAAACGCGCTTGATTCGAGCGCAAGCGGTACGACGGATATCGATATGCCCGCCTCGTATGACGCGGGTATCGGAGGTGTGTTGTGACACAGGATTTTAGCGCCTACGCGATGACGACGCCCGGCGAGTACACCGAAACCCTCGGCAACCTTATTGCATTCGGATATGATACCGACGACAAGCTGCATCTCAGCGCCGACTATTATCCGATTTTCCACGAAGACCATCGCACCGAGTTGAACGACAAGATTATTCGCCATTACGCGCTTAGGGAGATTGGTCAGGAAACCGCTCAACAGTTCATCTTTTATTTGGGCATGACGATGGCGGAAATCATGCCATATTTCAACGAACGCTACCGGACGCTGGACATGGAATATAACCCACTGGACTCTATGGACATGACGACGGACAGCGAGAACGGCAGCGAATCCCAATCGTCCGGCAAAGCGTCCAGCGCACAGGATTCAACCAGCAGCAGCAGCAGCAAGTCTGATAATTCCAGCACCACCACGTCAAAGAGTTTTGACAGTGACGTGCCGCAAACCGGCGTTGTGGGCGATTTTACTCGCTACGCCTCACACGCGAACGAGTCGCAAGCGGACAGTTCCGGCACCGCGTCCAGTTCACAGGATTCAACAAGCCACACCACGGCGCAAAGCGCCACCGAATACCAACACGATTCGAGCAATGCAAAAGGCAAGAGCCACGTGAGCGGGCGTAGTCAGAGCGCCATGAGTCTGATTCAGGAATACAGGAACGCCATCATCAACGTGGACATGGAAATCGTACGCAGCCTAGAACCATGCTTCATGCAGATATGGGGTTCGTATGATACAATTTTCAATAATTGCCATAACTATGGAGAATGGGAGTAATCATGAGTGCCATTAATGCACTGGTTCCACGGCAACGATTGTTTGATGGAATCCCTACATCCGTTCCGTTCACTTATCGTGACGGGTTGACGACTCTGCAGCTGATTGAATGCTTGCGCCACAATCTCGATATCACCCAGCGCGACTTAAGCAAAGTCGAAAAGGCCACAGCCGACCTAGCGGTATCCGTAGACAAGGATTTCGCGGATACCGTTGCACAGCTCAATCAGGACATGGCCGCGTTGCGTGCGGAATTGCTCTCGCTGATTCACGCAATGGAACAGCAGGGCGCGGCGACATCGCCGGTCTACGGGATTACGCAACCGCTCGGGGGCGTGTTGGGCGGCATGTATGATAATTCCCGTAATCATGGGCTTTTCTGGGGCGACTACGATAATATGCAGCTCACCGCTCAGGAATACGATGGGCTTACCCTTAATGCCCGCGAATACGACTTGAAGGCGACCGCCGTCGATAATTGCGTTCCCGGCGACTTTCCGGGCCGTTCACAATTCCCCTACGGCAAGAGTATGCCAGAGAATCCACCAGCCGACATGGCGTTTATCACGCAATCGGAAGCGGATGCACGCTATATCGAACGCAATCCAACCGCAGACAATTTCGATAAGAAAGGATAACCACCATGACCGCAACCAACAAGACCGCGAATTACGAACTCAGCCAGTTCGTCGGCACCGACCGACCTACGTGGCTCGGGGACTATAACAGCGACATGTCGAAAATCGACAAGCAGCTGAAGCAGAACGCGGACGACATCGCGTCGGCAACAGCAGGCGGGCTCACCTCAGTACACCATACCGCCGACCTTACCGGCAACGGTACGTCCGGCTCTCCGCTGGGCGTGGCGAGCACCATCGCCAAGAAGACCGATATCCCGGACGTGAGCGGATTCGCCACCACCTCCGCCCTCACTTCGGGGCTTGCGGGTAAGGTCGATAAAACCGCCTCGCAGCCCGGAACGCTCGGATTGACGGCGACCGAACTTGATTCGATGTACAAGGATGCGAACGGCATCGTTCGCGTCGGTAACGCTGAAGCCTAGAAAAAAAGGAAAATAACAATGTCTACCACACAGCATACCGGCCATTACAATCTGCCGACGTTTGGCGACAATCCGAACGACCGCCCGTCATGGCGCGGCGATTTCACCGACGCTATGACGAAAATCGACAATCAGATGTACGCCAACGCGACCAACATCACCACGGCGACGGCAGCGGCGAACAACGCGACCACGGCGGCGGGCGAGGCTAAGACGGCGGCTGACAACGCCACAAGCCTCGCGCAGGCCAACAAGAACGATATTGCCGACTTGGATGGCTATTTCGGTAAGCTCGGCGTCACGTCGGAATCGACCGCGCAGCAGCTTATGAATACCATCAACGGCAAGGCGGAGGATACCGAGCTGACCATGCTTAAGAACACGGTATCTTCACTATCCAGCACGGTTAACACCAAGGCGAACACCTCCGATGTGTACACCAAGGGTCAGGCCGATACGACGTTTACCAAGCAGGGCGGATATTCCGGCACCGCGCAGCAGTTGAGTCAACGAATTCAGGCGCTGGAGGCGACGCCGCAAGACCAGCTGCCTATCTGTCTGTGCATCGGCGATAGCTACGCCAATTCATCTGATACCGTCAACCCGGACGGCACGGACGCGACCAAGTGGCCTACACAGCTCCGCAACATCATCGGCGGCGAATATCAGGTGAAAAACTACTCAGTGACCGGCGCGGGATTCAACGTTTCAGGAAAGACGTTCACCGACCAGATTAACAACGCTTACAGCGCTTCAGCCATCGACAACGACAATGTGGCAATCATCATCATCGGAGGCGGTAGGAACGATATCGGCACCACGCCGCAGATGGAATCGTACGCAGACGCGACGTTCTCCAATGCGCGCGCAAAATTCCCCAAGGCGCGTATCATCTCCGTGCCTATGCTCTGGCATAATGCAGGTATGGACATGTACGGTCGACAAAAAGCTGCTGGTGTCGCGCAGGCCGCTACCAAAAACGGCGTGGAAAACGTTGATTGGGCTTGGACGTGGAATATCGGCAACGACTCCAATTTCCCCAGCGGCGACATTCACCCGAACGCGAACGGCTCGAAGGTTATCGCATCCTATATGGCGTCAGCAATCCGAGGCACCTATACCGGACGTTATGAGGCTGCCACCCTCTCTTCGTCCAGCGGCAACGTGCATAGCAATATTGTAGCGTCTGGTGGCATGGTTTTCGCAACGCTTTGGGGCAACGACAACGCCACCAACAACGAACTGCGAGCTGGCCTCACGTTCCCGAGTTGGGCCAGAACGGCCGTCGGCTCCTCTCCGAACGAGTTCCGGGCGTGGGGCGCGGGCTTGACTAACTCTGGCTCTGCCATAAGCGGCTGGCTGTTGACTGACGTGAAGTCAAACACGTCCGGCGCTCCTAAAATTTCCTACTTCGGCTCTACGGCCGGAGGTAACAATGGCTGTTTCGCCTGCTACCCGTGGTGAGTGTTTTCGCTTGAAAATCTAATCCATACCCCGCTCGGTACGCCGGGCGGGGTATACTAGTATCATGCCGACATTAGATGAATGGTTTGCACAGGCTGAAAACCGCCGCTGGGATATGGACGGCGCATATGGTGCGCAGTGCTGGGATTTATGGGCAAAATACTCAATGGACATGTACGGGTTGAGTGTTCAGGATTGCATTACCCCGACCGGCTATGCCGAAGGGTGCTATACGCGGTTCCCTTACACCGCCGCGCTCGGTAACGTGTATGAGAAAATGGACGCCAACTATAACCCGGTCAAGGGCGACGTGGTGTTTTGGACGTTCGGCGGTCAGATTTACACAGGTTCCCATGTTGCAATCGTATGGAATGGCGTCACTGGCGATAATATCGACGTCCTGACACAAAACCCCACCCCGGCAGTCCATCAAGCCTTGCCACTTCTGAAGGGTTCGCAGCTGCTCGGCTATCTGCATCCCAAGGTTTTGCAGCCGGGCGGTACGACTCCGAATAACCCGAACGGCGGAAACCCCACTGGCGGCGATAATCAAGGTTCGGGAGTGTCAGGCGGTTCGTCCGCATGGATACAACAACAAGGCGACAACCTAATATATCATTACGGTTCGCGTAGTGGCGGCATGTCGGCGTTGTTCGTCAAGACGACCGCGCAGAATTGGATATATCGCGGGGCGTATGGCACGGGTGCGCCAGATGGGGATGGCGGTCAATCATCTCCCAGTGTGGGCGACGGCGAGTCAAGCTATGCGCTCTATGTGATAGGCACGGTCGAATCATCATTGCGATGGGATGCTGTGGAACCCAATCGCCAGGGCATCGGCATAGCGCAATGGAGTTTCGGACGACGTCTGCAAGTGTTGAACGCGATGAAAACGGCTGACGCTGACGGATACAGGGCTTTTGCTGCCGATGCGCCGGACATTGCCGCGCTTATGGAGTCGGGCGGCGCGTTTGACAGGGCAATGACCGGCGGCGAGGTTGCGGCGTTCCAGACGTGGGCGCGACGCACTCAATCCCATGCGGGACAACGCGCCCAGTTCGCTACGGATTATGAAGGATATCCGCAAAAATACGACGACGCGAAAATGCAAATACTGTGGACTTGCGCGTATCATCAATCTCCTGCAGGCGCGTTGAACGTGCCGACCGCGACCACGCTTGCGGGGTTGCGTGACAACATTCTGGCCACGTCGCCGTTCGGCCCGTATGGGACACGCTATCAAACCGCGTACAGCCTGCTTAACGTGTGGGATGGGAATAGCGCGCCTCCGAACTTTTAACAAGCGTGCTATACTGGAGCGTATGAGTGACGTCAACGTGCTTAATGAGAATGATTATTATGACTATGGTAGGGTATTGTCCTATCACAGTCCTTGGATGTTCGTAATCGGAGCGCGCGGCCTCGGCAAGACCTATGGTGCTAAAAAACTGGTCATAGGCGACTGGATTAAAAAACGATGGCAATTCATCTATCTACGCCGGACGGCAGAGGAACAGAAAAATAAAGGGACTTGGTTTGCGGACATTGCAGAGCAATACCCGGAACTAGAATTTAGAGTATCCGGCAATCAGGCCGAATGCCATTGGACCGATGACCGCGACGCCGTGGCCGACAAGAATGGAAAACGTCGGCCCACTTGGCATATTATGGGATACTTCATTGCCCTCAGCCAAGCAGGACAAGTCAAGTCGGTTGCTTACCCGCGTGTACGCACGATAATTTTTGATGAGATATTCCCCGATAACATGCGCTACCTTGGTGGCGAGGTCACGGCGCTGGAAGAGTTTTACAATACTGTTGACCGATGGAACGACCGCGTGAGGGTCATCATGTGCAGCAATGCCGTAACCCTCGCTAACCCGTATTTCAGCGCGTTCAATATCAACCTAAAACCGCAACTTGATAACCACACGCAATACCAACGCTATTGTGACGGATTTATTATGGTGGAATTAGCGGATTATGGCGGATTCAGTGCCAAGGTTGCCACATCTAAATTCGGACAGTTTTTACGCAGGTATGACGAAAATTATGCGAATTATGCAATCAATAACGATTTTAGAGACAACGCCAATGCTCTCGTTAGCGATTTTAATAACGCCGGCTATGCGTTCACATTTAAAAACCACCGAATACGGTATTTTCAACGTTTATCAGCAACTAAGCGATACCGACGAAGTATTGTATATCATCACAAAAAAACAGCCTAAAATCACAAGGGACTTTACATTTGACTATCGACTGGTCGATAACGATTGCATGATGCTCAAACGTTCGGACGACATGACCCAGAAAATATTAAATGCTTATCGCGTCGGTAGATTACGGTTTGAAACCCCGCAAATCAAGGCGGAGTTCAGTATGATTCTTGGCGGCTTGTTGCAACAATCAGGCATAAGAAAGTGAGGATAATAATGACGCAAGCAGACATATGGTGCACCATTGCAGTCATATTTTTCATTAGCATCGACTACGTTACTGGCGTAGCAAAAGCAATCATGCGGAACAATCTGAGTTCGCGAAAGATGCGGGAGGGACTAGGGCACAAGTTCGCCTATCTTATACTTGTGCTGGTGGCATGGTTCGTCGACGAAGTGAACCGGCATATCGATTTAGGACTGCCAATGTCCGTATTCGTCTGCACGGTCGGCGGAGTATGTCTAATCGAACTCACGTCAATCCTCGAAAACGTCACCGAAATCAATCCCGAATTAAAAAACGCGCCATTCATGCAGATTTTCGCTCAATCCACAAGTGGTAAGCACGGGGCGGAATAATGGACGGCGTTAAATGGATAGGTTCGCCAAACCACTACAATGGACGAGCCGGACATAAGGTAACACACATCACCCTACATATTATGGCCGGTTTTCTGGCAGGTACCGATAGTGTGTTCTCACGTTCATCCAGTCAAGCGAGCGCGCACTACGGTATCGGAGCCAATGGCGAAATACATCAGTATGTGAGCGAAACTAACGGGTCATGGTCAGACGCCAATTACGAATCGAACATGTCAACCATATCAATCGAACATGAAGGCGGTATAGCGCAAGCGGAATGCACGCAAGCATGTATCGACGCCAGTGCTCGACTTTGCGCCGATATAGCGCAACGTTACGGGTTAGGCATGTTATGGCATGACGGGACACGTGGCAACGTATGGTTGCATCGAGAAATCAGCGGCACCGACCACGCCACATGTCCAGACCTAGCGCCAAACGGACTGCCATACCAACAAGTAATCGACAAAGCCAACAAGATAATAGGAGGTACAACAATGACTAACGCAGGGGATGAAGTTTGGAACTGGGCATACAAGCCGGGAGGAAAGAACGCGACACCGGGCGGCAACATGTACAACCTAATCAACTACGAACTACCACTACGCATTCGTGACAGCATCATGCAATACAACTTCAAAAACACCGCACCGGGAGGGAACGTTTACAACACTCTTTGCTTTGAAATACCCGGAATGCTGAAACAACTCGCCAAGACAATCGAAGAACAGCAAAAGCAAATTAATGTACTGACCGAAAAAATCGACAGACTGCAAAAAATCTGACAAATAACAACAGAGAATAAGTAAGCCCCTAGGGTTACGCCTAGGGGCTTATTTATTATCTGTCAGTCGCCGTTATCAATCGCAACAACATACCTACGGCAACTACCGCCATCACACTCGCTAACAAATTGAATCTCGTAATCATCGCTCAACGTAATCTCTACTACAGTTAGGGATAATGGTGAAACTGACAATAGCGTTATTACGTTGAGTCGGCGCTGTCTTCGATTGTAGAGCTTACGTTGAGCGATGATTACGAGATTCAATTTGTTAAGCGAGTGTGACTGGCGGTAGTTGCCGTAGGTATGTTGTTGCGATTGATAACGGCGACTGTACAGATAATAAATAAGCCCCTAGGCGTAACCCTAGGGGCTTACTTATTCTCTGTTGTTATTTGTCAGATTTTTTGCTAGTCTGTCGATTTTTTCGGTCAGTACATTAATTTGCTTTTGCTGTTCTTCGATTGTCTTGGCGAGTTGTTTCAGCATTCCGGGTATTTCAAAGCAAAGAGTGTTGTAAACGTTCCCTCCCGGTGCGGTGTTTTTTGTGGTGTGGTATGATGTGAGTATCAACCGATAAGGAAGGAAGTAAAAAAAATGAATACTTTTAATGCTTATGTTGTCGAGATTGAATCCGACAATTCCTATGAAGTCCATATTGAAGACGTAATCTCTACTACAGTTAGG
>CYGL01000240.1_pt1 | contig 27459 bp, 29 predicted proteins | sample 485531 | NCBI WGS metagenome assembly CYGL01 (sample SAMEA3497897, study PRJEB9818) | human gut metagenome | reverse complement strand
TGCAAAGTAGAGCTGGTAAAGATGATATCATCGTAATTAATCCCAAACACTTCTGAGATTTTTTCGATGACAGGCACTTGTGGAAAAGACTTGCAGTTCTCATAAGAACGCCACCTTGCCTCGCTTACCCCGACCATTTCGCCGGCTTCTTTTTGCGTCAACCCGTAAAGGATTCTCAACGCTTTTAACGTCATTTTCATGTTGTCATCTCCTTTCGACATTTTTAGTGTATAACAGTTTAATCGTCATGTCAACGGTTAAACTGTTATTTTTTGTCTTTTTTCAGTTCTTTTTTAACAGTTTAACCGCTAAATTCTTTAGTTTAACTGTTGAAAAACGTTGTTTGCTTTGCTATAATTAAGGACATGAGGGGAGGTGATAAAATGTCGAACCTCGGTAATAAAGAAATAATGGCGGAGAACATTCGCTACTATCTCAATAAACTAGACATACCAAGGACTAAGTTAGCTGAAATGCTAGGCGTTTCTTATTCATCTGTCACAGGGTGGGTAAACGGTGAATCTTATCCACGTATTGATAGGATAGAAGCCATGGCCAAGATTTTTAAAGTTAGCAAGTCTGATTTGGTCGAAAAAAGAGGAGTAGAAGAAAAGAGAATTGAAACTATTGTAGAGCCAATCTACAAAACGGTTCAAATTCCAGTTCTAAGCCATATTGCTTGCGGAGAACCGCTTTTAATCGAAGAAAACGCTACAGAGTATGTAACGGAACCGATTAATCAGTTACCCAATGGCAAATGCTTCTATTTGAGGGTTCAGGGCGATAGCATGATGCCAACGATACCTGATCGTTCGCTTGTGTTGGTTAGAAGCCAGCCGGAAGTTGAAAACGATGAGATAGCAGCAGTAGTTTTGCTTGACACTAACGAAGCAACGCTTAAACGCGTAAAATACGTAAGCGGCCAAATACTACTGATGCCTGATAACCCTAAATACGAGCCTATCGTATTAAATGGAAACAGACCGGCTAAAATAGTCGGCAAAGCGGTTCGTATAACAATCGAACTGTAAAAAAATACCCGTCATGGCAAGGGGACAAAAGCCATAACGGGTAAATAAGTATCGTCTACACCGTCATTATAACACGGTGTAGACACTTTTTGTATACATAGACCAAAAGTGACGTCAATAAAAGCTGCGGTTACTTTATCATATAAAGGAGGACATTTTATGTCAAAGAAAATTACAGATGAAAACGGCAAAACGTATGTCGAGAAGAAACCTTTTTATAAAAAAGGCTGTTTCTGGATCGTTGCCGTTATTGCGGTTATCATCATCGGTGCGGTAGCAGGTAGCGGTAGCGGGGACAGCGACAATGGCGGTACCAAAATCAATAAAACAACCGCTAAGGCCAAAAAATCAAGCGCAAAGAAAACGCAATTTTATAAAGTCGGCGACACGGTAAAGGTCGGAGACGTTGTATATACGCTTAAATCAGTTGAGAAAACCGACGAACGAAACGAGATGAACGACAAACAATTCAAGAACGTTTTGAAGGTCGTTTACCATGTTAAGAACGATGGCTCGGATGAATTGCCAATCGGTGCTGATTTAGACGTGTACGGTCCGGATAACAACAAACTGGATACATACCCGATCAGCGGGACTACGGTCAACTCGGTAGCAGCTGGTAAAGAGATGGACGTAACCACCGGCTTTGGTACGGATAATCTGGGCGATTTTGAATTACAGTTCAAACCGCTTATCTCAGTCAACAAGGCCGCTAAGTTTAAAGTTAACGTGCAGTAAGACAAAAAGCCTATCCGCTCGGTCAGGGGATAGGCTCTTTTAGTAATAAGTTTAATGAGATTTATTAAGTTGTATTGTCATTATACAACGGGAAGGAACGTTATGACAAATTATAGAAAATTAAGGGTAGCAACCTATACTAGAGTTTCGACGTTAGAACAAGCTGAAGAAGGCTACTCAATCCAAGAGCAACAAGACAAGCTAGAAAAATACTGCGAGTTAAAAGACTGGACCATTACCCACAGATACTCTGATCCCGGCTTCAGCGGGTCGAATATCAAGCGCCCGGGGATCCGTGAGCTGATTGCAGCTGCAAAGCAAGGCGATTTTGATTTAGTGTTAGTTTACAAACTTGACCGCTTGTCGCGTTCTCAAAAAGACACTTTGTATCTGATCGAAGACGTGTTCCAAGCTAATCAAGTTGACTTTGTGAGCCTGTCAGAAAACTTTGATACTTCCACACCCTTCGGAAAAGCAATGATCGGGATCTTGTCTGTATTTGCACAGCTTGAAAGAGAGCAAATCAAAGAACGGATGACAATGGGTAAAATCGGCCGGGCAAAGTCAGGTAAAGCGATGGGCTGGAGCAACGTCCCCTTTGGCTACAATCTGGCCGGTGACGTGTATGAAGTCGATGAATTTCAAGCGACAATCGTTAAACGCATATTTTCCGAATACTTAAGCGGGGACAGCCCTATTACAATCGCCAAACGTTTAAACGATGAAGGCCACCTGGGCAAAGGAACACGGTGGTCTTGGAAAACAGTCAGAGATATCTTGATGAACATAGTCTATACAGGATATATCAGCTTTAAGGGCGAATTATATCCTGGAATGCATAAACCGATTATCGACATGGAAACCTACAAAAATGCACAGGCACAACTCGAAATCAGACGGATTAACGCGGACAATCCACGACCATTCAGAGCCAAATATATGCTGTCTGGGCTTTTGAAATGCTATTATTGCGGCTCGACGTTAAGGATTGGTGTCAGCATTAATCAGCGGACCAAAGCGAGAAGTTACCGTTATAATTGCCCAAGCAGCCATCCGCGAAAAAAGTCAACGTATAAGCAAAAGGCGGCTTGCCCATCTAAACTCGTCCGCAAAGGCGAGATCGAAAAGCAAGTTATCGAAGAGATCGAAAAACTGCCTAAAAACTTTAAGCATAAAAAAGCACCCACTGTAGATGTGGATGCGGTAAAAAAACAGATTAAAGCCATCAAAGGCAAACAGTCGAAACTGATGGATTTGTATCTTATCGACGGTATCGACGTGGAAGAACTTAACCGACGTAACGGCGAGTTTAACAAGCAAATCGAAGCTTTAAATAAAAATCTGATCGCCGTCCCGACTAAGCCTGATGTGGCCGAAGCTTTAAACCAAGCTAAAAATATCTCAGAATTGAGCTATGATGAGCAAAAGAAACTGGTCAGATTGCTGATCAGCGAGATTGAAGTTGCCAACGATTCCATCAAGATTCACTGGCGTTTTTAAATAATTTTAGAAACTTTCATTTCAATCACTGTTTCTAAAATTATTCCAGTGTGTTATAATAGGTTTGTGGACGTTTTTCCTAACTTTCCTAGGTAATATGATACCGTAACTAAAAGAGCCTCCTAATTTTGGTGCATAAAAAAGCCCCCGGTTTTTAGCCGAGGGTCTTTTTTTACTATTTCGTTCAGTTTTTCGTCAATCATGTCTCGCAAGTTTTTCAAATCTTCACGGTACCGGCTGATGCCTGCGGCTTGCTTGGCTTCTTCAAAGCGTTCTGCTTTGCTTACCACAAAAGCTTTAGCGTCGCTCCAGTGCCTACGATAATATGTCAAAGCCGGGTTTCTTTTTTCGTATGCTCTAACGGCCTTGATTTGTGATTCACTTGTTTTCTTCATATTTTTCTCCTTTACTTCACTTTATGAATAGTCGTCGGCAGATCGTCAGGGGAACTCGCGTTAATGTAGACGGGCTCTATCCATTTTAGGATGCGCTCACGGTCTGCACTGTCTCGTTTCCCGGTCCAAAAATGCGACCAGTGGCCACGGCGCAAATGCGGGCGAGGGCGTGCATGCTGATTGTGGTCGCCACCTTCGCGCTGCGTTTTTGCAGCGTATGAGCGGTTGCGCTTGATCGTGGCGCCTACACGTATCCCAACATCCCAGTGCCGGACTGGGCGTTTGTCGGCCGTTTGGGTTGCTTTCTTTGCTGCTGTTGTTGATGGCCTGCGCTCGTGCACGTCAGCGTTAGCAGCGCATAGGTACAGTAGTAACTGTATGATACCACTGCTGGTATGCACTGACGGCGTGTGTTCGCTCACCAGTCCACGATTAACAACAGTTTCTTGGCTGAGTTTGTCGCTTTCTTCAAGCGTTTTAGCGTCTAGATGGATATCTAGCAAGCCCTCGCTTGTTGTGCCGTCTTTTTTGTTACAGGCGACAAAAAGAATCTGCAGCACGTCGTGACGTTTTAAACACATGAAACCGTCAACCGGCTGATCGTTGTACCCAAAAAGGTTTGGTGTCGTGATGTATGCACATTCAAACGGCAGTCTCTTCAGCATCTCGCTAGCGACTGCTAGATCAGTTTGAGCGGACAACTCTTCTACGAGCGTTTTATCAAACTCATAGATCAGCTTTGTTTGTCGCCAATGGTTAGACATAACATACGCATACGCATACGCATACGCATTTGTATTCTCTTTTAAATTTGTATACTTTTTGATCAGATCCGCCGCGCGGTCTATGTCGTCTACACCTTGCAGCTCAGGTACAACGCTTAAAGCTTTGTCCGCTTGTTTCTGCAACTCAAGCGGTATCAGTTTTCTTTTCCTTTTCATTCAATCCCTCCCTTGGGCTATCTCATCAGTACATGGCGCCCATTCCATGCAGACGGGGCATCAGTGCCCCGTTTCGAATTTAAAAGTCTTCAGTTACAGGATGTTCACTCATTCCAAACGCCGCATTTAAAGCGACGTGATCGATGATCGTTTTCGCTTCTTCCTCAGTACATCCAAGACCTGTAAGCGGTAGTTTGTCAGTTACCCGCTTGCCTTCCCAAAAGCGGATTGCACCGCTTTTGACGTCAACTCTCTTTTTATCGATTATTGCCTGATCATCATAGATAACTACGATGTGACGTTCGATTTCTTTTTCTAACAGTGATTTGATTGTCTTGTTCATTTTAAATTCCTCCGTTTCTTTAACGGGCATCCCACCCGTTCGGCGGTTAATGGTCACTGCCAATTTATTTATTTTTCGCGTTTAGCATGATATTTAAACATCAACGCATCGATTGTTTCCATAACGCTATGGAAAGTTTGGTCAAAGCGTTCGTCTTCGTCCTCGGTTAAGAACTGGCTTCTTGGAAAGAAGTCCCTGATACTCTCTTCCGAAGGGCAAATTTTCAAGAGGGTCAAACCCTCATCGTCGAAGTCAAGATCATCATAAGGATCTCGCTTAGACTCTTCCCACAAAGCTTCATCTGTACATTCCCAAATGGCGATGTACACGCGGTCTTGCATGATTCCTTTTGGGAATTTTTCGAGATAATCCTCGATGTAGTAGCCGAATTGAATGCTTCCAATCGCTTCAGCGATAAACATTCTTCCTTCTTCATTTCTATAAGTTACTTGCATTTTAAAGACCTCCTAAAATTTCTTTTTCTTAACTTCTTTACATTCTTATTATAACACCCCCGTTAGATATTTCAATAGTTTTTAACAACTTTTTTGAAAATATTTTTGCACATAAAAAAATAGCCCCGTATCGTCATCATACGGGGCTTGAACGAAATATTTGTTTTGCACTGACAAAAGCAAATTTCTACATATATATTTGCTCTGTCGAGCATATATTAATTATAACATCAGTAACTCAATCGTTGACCGACAAAAATCAAATTCGGGTTGCTGATGTGATTGAGTGTGGCCAACGTACCGACCGACACTCCCAGTCTGCCGGCGATACCACTCAGCGTGTCCCCACGTCTTATCGTGTAGGTACGCGTGGCAGCGGCAGTCTGTCCGCTGATGGTCAGCCTGTCGCCCGGGTGCAGCATACTATAGATAGTCTTGCCGTTGCGTGCCGCCAACGTGTACATAGACATACCGTATCGATTTGCGATTGACCACCAAGAATCACCGCTTTGTACCGTGTACGTACCGCTTGTTTGCGTTGCTTGTTTGGCCGTCTGGAGTATCTCAACGTCTTTGCGGTTGATCCAGCTCATGATACCGCCTAGCAGCACCTTATCACCATTAGTCTGTACAACCGGGTACATGCGCCCTTTGATCCATGACGGGATAGACTGACCACTTGCCCAACGTTTAGCACCATAGTTGACCTTAACCGTGTACCCCGTGGAAATGTCTTTTTTGGGCGTGTTGTCCGCCACGATACCTTGCTTGACGGCGGTTGGTTTGCTTACGGGTTTGTTTGCGTCCCCGTCGCGATATCCGTTGTCGGTGATGCCGGTCAAGTCTACGTCCCCGTCCAGTCCGCCCACTACATAAGTTGAGGTAAACTGGAAAATCCCGATATTATCGAAAGACGGGAAAAAATTATAGTTAGGCTTTGTGGTTACATTATAATCCGGATATTCTGCCAACCAAAGCGGGTACTTTTTAGCAAGGCTTGCCAAGTCTACGCGATTGACCAAATAGCTCTTATACCCGTACAAAACAGGTGTATAACCGGCTTGTTTGATACGGGTTAATGCATAATCAACTACTGCGGTGCTTTGTTGTCCGCTTTCCACGTCAAGCGCAACAATTGACCGTTTAGGCGTTTGTACTTTTGATAAGAAATAATCAAGCACCTTGTCCGCTTGTTGTTGCGTGGTGACATTTTGCCACCAAATGTAGGTATGTGCACGTCTGCTCATGGCAATAGTTGCCGCTACCTGCGTTTTGTACGTACTCTGATCATACGTGTTCCAACCGTCAACGGTTCCGCCGATTTGGCAGATGGCAAACTTATCGTGCGCATAGCCCCACTTGCCGGAAATTCCTTGATATCTTGCCCAGTCCACTCCTTGATCACCTTTAGCGGCTTGTGCAGTAAAGCCTACCGACATCAACGCAAATGCGCTTAAAACGCTTAAAACAACCTTATTTTTGTTCATCGTTTTTCCCCTCCTTGTATTCGTCAGAAAGTTTGTAGATATACTTCTTAAGCCAAACCGGCACGGGTATGCCCATCTCGCCAAGGTTTTCCACGATTGAGATTGCATAAAATAGGATATAGAAGACAAGCAACGTGTCTGCCATACCGCTTGCTCCATAGATATCCAAGTATGGGTACAGCACGCTGGCAATCAACAAAAGCGTTGAATGCTTGATAAGCCCACTGATACCCTTACTTGATGTGGTGTTCTTGGCGAGCAGCGACTTCAAAAATCCCGTCAAGATATCGATAATCACAATCAGAAAGAATGCAAAAAATACAGGGTTATCAATCAGTTTTTCAAAATGCTCAAGATATAGTTCATGTAATGACAATATAGTTCAGCTCCTTTTTTATCCTACCCACCCACCCTTTAATGCAGAATTTTCTGCATTAACTGTTATTTTTTAGTGTTTTTGCCCTCGTTTTCGGCTTTTAATGCAGAAATTTCTGCATTAAGCCGCTCATTTTCCGTTTCCAACTCTGCAATCCTTACTGTTTTGTTGGCAATCTCAATAGCTAATCTTTGCATTTCGTTCATATTACTTTTCCTCCGTTTGTTTTTCTGCGCCTACTTTGTTGACCAAATCCGGATCAACCCCGTTTTCTTTGCATAGCGATTTCTGTTCGGCAATTGCTGCTGCCATAAACTCTTTTTGTACTTCCTTGATTTGCTCGTCCGGCGTGTTGTAAACGGGCGTTCCGTCATCTTTATACTCGCTAGGCGTATCAAATCCGATTGTCTGCACAACTGGTGTTGCTCCGTCGCCCTTTAAGACTGTTGACATGGCAAAGGATTTGTCGTCTGCCATGTATGTTAAATTTACAGTTTTTTTGATTTCCATTTATACCAATCCTTTCCATTAACCGCCCCAACCGTTATAAACGCCACCATCTCTTGGTAAGCCGCTTGTGTCGACGCGGTAATCATGCGTGAACAACACTGCTCGCCCGTTTGCCGGGAATGCAATGCCGCCCCAGTTGTTGGTGTCCTGTACGATACACGGCACCTTTTGCCAGCTGCCCCAGTCGCTCCACGCCACCCATGCGGTTCGTATGCCATGATTAGCACCCGTTACGCCAATGCGTACTCCGCCTCGGAAATTTACTTTGTCGAAAAATTGCGTTTTTTTCTGAATAACGAGCTGGTCAGCATATGCAGCCCCCGCGCCGGTGTAGCTATACCACATAACAGGGTCTAGCATTCCATCTCTGATGTCTCCACTTTTGTTACTGTTTTCCGTTTTTACCCAATTGCCGATAAACCACTGATCGCCCCCATACGGTCTGCCCCATTCTTGCTCCGGTGTCAGCGCCAGTTGAATGCCACTATTCCCCGTGCCCGATACCGTTACATGTTTATAATTCCAACCGTGACTGCCAATGAAGCCTTGCATTTCCGTCTGATAATCGCTTGCTGAGTTTCCAGTGTGGCCATTAAGTTTTGCCGGACAAGTAAACCACATTCCAAAGCTATCCTGTTTTGTTTGCCACCTCTTGCGAGGATCAGCGTCCGCCTTGCCGACCAGGATATAGTCAGAGCAGTTGATAACGTTGGTATCGATATAACCACTCTCTATTTTAGTTGTGCTAGACGTGCCGGACGGGTCTTTACCGGTTGACGTGATTTTAATACCGTTGAGCACGCCCGTCGAAATGTTGCTTGCGTTGACGTTGATTAAGTTGACTTTAGCAGCGTTGAGCGTGCCGGTCGTGATTTTGTTGGCCGATAAGCTGCCGATGAAAGCATCGTTGATTACCGCATTGGTCATCAGCGTTTTGCCGTTCAAGGCGATTTTGTTTGCGTTGATATATGCATTCTCATTGACTAAGCCGATACTAGACAGTATCTTTGAATTTTTGGCTATGCTTGCCGACAAACTGTTACTTGTCTGCGTCAGCACTGATTGTTCTACTTTAGTGTTTAGTTTTGCGTCAGTTTCCGATTTGGTGTAAACGGAGGACAAGCGGTCACTCGTTGCGGTTATCTTGCCTGACAAGGTGTTGAGTTGAGATTGAGTATAGTCATCAAGCTTCACAAAACTTGCATATGTGAGATATACAATGCTGTTAGCTCCGTTGTCTCTAACTGATATACACGGTTTCACGCTCGTGACCCCATCGGGGACGGTTATAACGCCTTTAATCCAACCACTAGTTCCAGTTGCCACCTGACCATACGGTCCCAGTTGCCAGTTGATTTTTCCGTCTTTGGTATATGCAAAGAGGGCCATAACGGTTATCGTGCGTCCGCCGTGTGCACTGTAAAAGTTGGGAACTAGCAGCTCTACATAGTACTTGTCGCCAGGTTTTACCTTGCAATCAATATTCCAGTACAAATCGTTGTTGTTAGGCGTATAGATACACTTGGTATATCCATATGCACTATAACTGGTAATGCCACTGATCATGGCTTTTGTCTTATAGTCATTACATATCCATTCCCCGACATTCCCGTCTTCAAAACTCTTTTTACCGATGAGCTCGCTCGCTTGATAAGCAAGATTGCCCTGCACCTTAGTTATGCTTGCGCTCAATCCGTCCGTTGTCTGCTTGACGTCTGCCGTTTTAGCATAGCCTTGCAGGTCGCTTGCCGTCAGTTTGGCGGACAGCGCCTTGTCGGTTTGAGCTACATATGATTGATACGTTGTCTTGTCTACTTTGCTTGATACGCTTGATTTGACTCCATTAACGTCAGTAGTCAGTTGCGTTATCTTGCCCGTATGGTCGCTTACGGTCGCTTTAATGCTCTTAGCGTCGGTTTGCAAACTTGATATGTCACCTTGCGCATTCTTGACATTGGTTTTGATACCGTTGACGTCCGCTTGCATGGTGGATATTTTACCCGTATTGCTTGATACAGTAGCTTTAATGTTCTTTGCGTCAGTCTGCAGTGTTGCAATATTGCCCTGTGCGTTTCCAACGGTGGTTTTAACCCCGTTAACGTCAGTGACGAGTTGAGCTATCTTACCTGTATTGCTTGATACAGTCGCCTTGACGCCCTTAGCATCAGTTTGCAGACTTGATATGTCGCCCTGTGCGTTTTTGACGTTGGTTTTAACCCCGTTGATATCAGTCTGCATGGTGGATATCTTGCCTGCGTTGTCTGCTACCGTGGTTTTAACCCCGTCAATGCTTTTGGTAACGTCTACCGTTTTTGCGTATCCGTTGAGGTCGCTTGCAACCAATTTCTCACTTAAAGCACGGTTGGTTTGCGTGACATACGTTTGATATACCGTGTTATCTACCTTGCCGGCTACTTTAGCGGACAATTCGCCTTGACTTTTCTTGACCTCGGCTACCGTTCCAGTCACGTTTGCTAAGTCTTTTTGTGCTTGCGTGATGTCAGCTTGAGCTTGTTGGTAGTCAGCGTCTGCGCTTGCCTTATTGCCAGCTACCTCTTTTGCTAAAGCGGTGTAGTCATCACTCACTCGCTTGTAGTCTGCGTCAACACTCGACTTGTTGTCGGCGACCTCTTTCGCAAGCGTGGTGTAGCTATCGTTTGCCTGCTTGGCTTGCTTGAGTGCTTCGCCAGTCTGTGCCTTGGCTCCGTTTGCTGTGTTGGTAGCTTTGATTGCCTCGTCATATGCGTTCTGTGCATCGGTTTTGGCTTGCGCCATGTCGGATTTGGCTTGGTCAAGCTCGTTTTGCACCGTGGTTAAGTCTGCGGTTGACGCTAGCAGCTGCCACGTGCCGTCTTGGTACTGATACATCTCGATCTCGCCATTTTCCAGTTTTTTATACCAAAGGTCGCCATTTTTCGGGTTTGCCGGTTCTGTTTTACCATAGTAGTTGGTATTTTTGCCGTTTGCGCTGACGATTTCTTTAGTGAGTTCATCTTGTTTTTTAGACAGGTCGGCTACGTTGCTTTCCAATTTGCCCACTTGGCTCGCACTCGGCAGCTTGTTAACAACCGTCTGCAAGCGTGCCAGCTTGTCAGCTAATCGGCTTGATAAAAGCCGGTAGTTACAGAATTCAATTGTATTTTGCGACGGGTCCGTATACGATTTTTCCAGTTTGGCCACCCGTGCCGACAGATACAATGCCGGATTATAGTCATGATCGATAATCGTTACCGTATCGCCGATTTTAAGCGTACTGTCGATAATCTTGACGTCCGCCGTGTACGTGTACTGCGGTTCGCTGTACGTTTTAAGCCGTGTGACAGTGCGGTTCAGCAGCTCGCTGGCCGATTGTGTGTCATACTCATAAAACGCTTCTATATAGGTTACTTGGCCGGGATTAAAACGCTTGTTGGCGTCAACGGCACGCAAAAACTTGTCACCTTTAGTCGTAACGAGACCGTCTTTGTTATACTCCAAATCAGCAAAATCGATGTTTCCGGCATCTTGCGTATTTCCTTGACCGTCTTCGGTCTGGATAGTTCCGCCTACCCCACATAAAGCGGTGACAAACTCAGCTCTTGACTCTTTCTTTGTGATATCGTCCAATTCGTGACTATATACCATTTGCACGTCTGACCGGTCACTGCCCACGCTTTTATACACGCTGATTTTAAACTCCGACGGGGCGTTCATCTTGACGGCGACATCAAAAGTGCATTCAGCATTATCAAAACCTTTAAGAATTGACAACAGACGGCCTAAACCGGTATCTCGCCCCTCATACTTCAGCGTGCGCTCAAGGCCAGCTAGCTGATTGACGCCCAATTTCCACGGTGTGCCACTCGTCACGATGTTAAAGTAGTATTCAAAACTATGCGGGCCATTGGCTTTCCAGATGTCGCACGCCTTGTTCAGCAACTCAATACCGGCATCTTCTGCATACACTGTCTTTGTGTACTGCGTTTCTTCGTAATCTAAAATCGTAAACAGCCACGTCTTGCCGTCATCATCTTGCAACACGATATAGTTTCCACTATCCATGTACCGACTGGCTTCATCACTCTTGCTGATCTTAAACTCATATGAGCTCGACCCTGCGTCAAGCGTGAGCGTGTGCTTATCGTCATAAATACCGCTGGTGGTAGCCAGTGTTTCTCTTGCCCTGTTTAAAACATAAATTTGCACGTCTCATCGTTCCTTTCTACAAATATTTGCGCCTGATATACGCGGTCACGTCCGGCCGGTTGGCAAAATTCGAGTAGCTGAAAGTAATGTGGTTATTGCCTGGGTTGACCATGATAGGCTGACTGCCGATATCTTGATACTTCAACGCCGACCCGCCGTTAAGCTTTGTGGTCACTTTGCCGTTATCGCCGGTGATAACCAGTTTGTCGCCTTCTTTTAAGATGTTAGGAATATTGGTATATGTTTCCACGTTATCTTTTCTGATCCAAAAATCATAAAGGTCATTCCACATGACCTTGGAGCCATTATCTTGGAATATTGCTTTCCAGTAAGTCATACCACCCGCTAATTTAGCCCCCGATACCGTGTCGGTGTAGCTGATTACCTGCTTGTTGCGGTTGCTTCCTTCAATCGATTCAAACGTAATGGTATACGTGTTTCCGATTCTCTGGACGTCAATTTGGCCAAAGAAATTGTCCCACTTGGCGTTGTTCTCATCGGTTAAAATCCAATGATCGCCTACGCGAATTTTGAGGGATGCATGACAGTCGAACCATTTCCACAACTGGATTGATACTAACAAATTGCGGTTGACGTCCCAAATGTTGAACTGTTGCAAGCCATGCATGGCCATGTTCCCAAACAAAAACTGCGTATAAAAATGCGCCGTAAAACTCTTGATGTTACTATCAACCGGGAACGCAATGCTTGCGCTTGGGCCGTGCCAACCCTTTGTTGTTCCGGTACTATCTTGACCCGTACCCCAAGCGGTTACACCGCCCTGCGCATTGCGCAAGCGCCAACGTCGCTCTCTGATTTTGGCCGGGTCTTCAAAGGCGCCCTGCTGAAGTGGATTTGCGTTCCAGTCGTTGAGCACGCCTGCGTTGATGGTCCACTGTTTGAGCCCATGGTCAGGATTATCGTCACGCTGAGCAATCCACTGCGATTTGACGGTTGTTCGACCGTCCACTTCGTCGGGATTGCCGAGCAGATATGCCGTTTTGCCGTTGGCAATGCCGATATATCCATTCTCTCCGTGGTTGGTCAGCTCGAAGCGTACCGGTACAGGTTGCGTGCCCTCGTTGACCACATTGAGCGCGTTAGTTACCGGCGTTGCAACGAGCATGGTCAGTTGGATATAGTCCAAACAAATATCTGTTTCGCCCGTGCTTGATTTTCCGTAAATGTCTACATATAAATTGCCGTTACTGTCTACATAGCTAAACAGATCGTCTGATGTCTGATAATCCAACTCAAGCATTGCCGGCTTGCTTTGCGTATGAGTTACCGCACTCGCCCAACCGGTAGCGGGTTTATAGGCTTGCGCATAAAAGCCGTTGCTGCCATAGCCCCAAATCTTGATGTTTGCCGAGCTGACGTTGTTTTTGACCCAGTTCAAGCGCTCAACATCACCGGCAATCCCGTATTTAGCAAAGAAACCGGGTTGAGCTTGCTCGACTGCGCCTACAATGTTCAGCTTGGCGACAAAATGCGGTACTTGATAGCGCCACAAATTCTGCGGCCTTACGATTGTTGACCAGTCGCAATAATTCCCGTTGCCGGCAGCGTCATTGGTGTATCTCAGGTATACCCTCAACCGTTTGTTAGCCATGTCGTTGGTCCAAGGCAAAATCCCCTCAAAGCCACACATGCCACTGCCGGCTACGTTTGAGTGTGTTTGTTGGATATCCGGACGAGAAGCAAGCGTAACTCTAAGCCGACTGTACTCGTGATTTCTGCTATCTTCATCAGTCACTATGATATAAGCGTATCTGCGCCATGTTGACGAGTTATCCACATGCCAGCCTTTGATTTTGAGCTTGTCGCCCTCGATCTTGATACTGTCTAACCCGCCGCTCTCAGTCGCATACAATTGGAAGTTACCTAAAGAGTTGTCATATTCGCTTTTTGCAGCACTCGAAGCACATTGGCCGTTCAAACCGCCAAGATAACCATACTCAAGCTGAGTAAGCTCTTGCGTATAGTAGCCAGGCGGTTCGATTGCCCCATCTCCTACCACATGCCCCTTGTAGATTGCATGCGGTACGGGCGACGCTTTGCCTGCCACTTTGTCGGTCATATCTACGCTGATTTGTTGAGCAGTCGTCTGGTCGCCAAACGTAAAAACATCTTCTTTGTTTGCGTATGCGTACGGGTCAAAGCACGCAAATTCAAAACTTGAGATTACGGACAGACGGCCGCCCTCCGGCGTATCAGCGTCAGAAAGTGTCCCGACGAAATACTTGTCCGGATCATCGGCAAAGCTGATTTTCTTGTTTTCTCCGCTCAAGATTTGATTGAGCTTATAGTAAATCTCTCTGAAACGTTGCGGTGTTTCTGCGTCAATCTGATATTTGACCGTGATTTTACGTGGTTCACGGCGTTTCTTCTGTAGCGTCGAACCGTCTTGGTTGCCGACCGTCACGGTGGTTAGGCTATAGCCGACAAGCTCTCGTCCGGTTACCTGCAGCGTGGTAAATTCCGGAATCGCCTGGTCAAGCGTTACACCGTCCACCGTTATCGCTTCAGGTGACAGCCATGCATCGCCTGTCATATCGTGATTATTTAAATCGATAAAATCGTACAAAATCATCACCCCTATCTGTTGCCGTACAAACGTTGACTGCGTGCTTGTCTGCGATTAAGCTCGTCTTCCAACGGTTGAGCCGTAACCTTGGCGATCGTTTTGCCGTCAAGGTTAACGGGCACTTCCACGGTTATCGTGCTATGCATGTTGACATCTGCACTGTATGCTTGAGCAAATGCAGTGTTAAATCCGTCCGTTGCCAATGCTGACCAGTCGCTGGCCGGTTTGACTACCGCACAATCCGCTAGTGTTTGAGCCGCTTTGGCCACCATGCCTTTGTTGCCAGTCAACCCGTTTGCAAAGCCGGCAACAACATAGTATCCGACTTGATCGCGCATGACACGCGACGGGGAATGAATGCCTAGTGCCGATTTGGCTGCGTCAAGTGCTGATTTTGCCATGTGAGCGGCAGCGTCAACCGCACTGCCAATAGCACCTCTAATCCCTTTGACAAAGCCCATGACGAAGTTTCGGCCGGCACTGAACAGCGATTCGGCCTTGCTCCTAACGGCGTTGATGGCTCTGCCCATGCCACCACTGATGGCACTTATGACGCCCCCAAAAGCACCGCGGACAACACCGCTTAAGGAATTCCAAATGCCGCTGAACGCTGATTTTACGTCATTCCATGCCGCTCTCCAGTTGCCTTTTATCGCGTTGGTGATTGCTCTGATAATGCTTGCGATCGCATTAATGCACGATGACACGATTGATATGATACTGTTCCAAACCCCCGATGCAATCGCCTTGATGCCGTTCCAAACGCCATTCCAAATCCCCTGTATTGCGTTAAGCGCTCCGCTGATGACAGCTCTAACGATGTTAATGGCCGTACTGATAACGGTTTTAATCGCATTCCAGATGTTGGACGCAATATTTTTGATACCATTCCAAATGCCGGACCACCAGTCAGTGATACCGGACCATGCAGACTCTACACCACTTACGACCGGTGTTACCACTGTTCCGACAAAACCGCTCCAAATTCCCGATGCAAAGCTGACAATCCCTTGCCAAAGCCCGCTGAAGAAATCGGTTATACCCGACCATACAGACTTAAAGAACTCGGCCACGGGCGTTACGACAGTTGTTACAAAGCCGTTCCACACGGTGGACGCAAATCCGGTGATAGTCTGCCATAAGCTGCTAAAGAAGTCAGCGATACCTTGCCAAGCTGACTTAACACCCTCAACTACCGGGTTTACGACGTTAGTTACGAAACCGCTCCACACGGCTTGAGCAGCGCTTGTAATTGCGTCCCATAAGGTTTGGAAGAACTCTTTGAGCGCATCCCACAAATTCTTAAAAGCGTCAATCACCGGTTGGATTGATGTCAAGAATGACTGCCAGTATGGCGATACCGCGTCAACGATCGATTGCCACAAATCGCTGAACCATTGCTTTACGCCGTTCCACGCGTCCTCTATCCCTTGAACTGCCGTGCTGGCCGTGTCCTTGATTCCGCTCCAAATACCACTGAACCAGTCTTTGACACCGCCCCAGGCGTTTTTAACTGCGTCAGCTGCTTGAGATACCTTGTCAGTGATTGCATCCCATACTGACGATGCCAACTCTTTGAGCTTGCTCCAGGCGTTGCTGAGGAAGTCCGTAAACTCGCCCCATAGTTTCTTGCCAAGCTTCGTTTTGGTGAAGAAGACTACCAAAGCAGCTACTACCGCGCCGATGGCAACAACGACAAGCGTAATCGGGTTTGCCGCCGCGATAAGTGAACTGATAACGCCGATAATTCCCGTTATGGCATCGCCCACATACATAGCACCAATTGCCAACGTGCTGAATGCGTCACTTACCACCCCCGCAATCACGCCGATTTTGGAAATGACCTTGAGGAACGTCTTCCAACCAGTTGAGATGGTGGTTATTGTCTTGATTGTGGTAGAGCCTACCTTAATCGCCGCCCACAAATAAAGTAAAGCCTTGGCGGTTGCCCTCACTCCGTCTTTATGGTCTTCCAGAAACTGAAAGAATGACATAAGAGAACTTTTAACGTCGCTGCATACCTTTTTAATTGTCGGAAGCTCCTCCTTTAGATACTGAAGAGCTACTTCAGTGCCCTTAGACACAACGGGTCCAATTGCCTTAAATGCGTCATTAATCGTGTATTTTAGGCCGTCCAGTTGTTGAGCAATCGACCCAAAGCCTGCCTTGCTGAAACCGTCGTTGATGTACGTAATCATGTTAGCCAGGTTCTTAACAACAGACGCTTTCAAGTTGGCAAACGACGTGCCGATTCCGGCACTGTTTTTGCGGGCGAGTTCTGCGAAACCATTTTGAGCGCCGTTTAACTCAATAAATTTGTCGTTCAACTGGTCAATTGTGATTGAGCCGTCTTTCAAGGCTGCATACAAATCCTGTTCCGCCGATTTGCCCGTAAAGCCAAAAGCATTAGCCACTTTGCGCAAAGCGATTGGCATGGTTTCCATCAACGTGCGATATGACATCAAATCGACCTTGCCGGTTGATAACATCTGCGTGTACTGGGTCAAACCACGGCTTGCGTCACCAGTTGACGCGCCACTTGCTAAAAACGCATTGTTAAGCGCTACGGCTGATTGAGCGGCTTTTTTTGCTGAGCCGGTCAACGGCCCCAGTTGCTGAGCACTTGCCGTGATTTCATCAAGCGAAGTCGGCAACCCGTCGATGCCTTTTTGGTAGGATTTTTGAAGACTTGGCCACGTCGCGTGTACTATAACCCAGTGCCTTTCATAACCACCGGATACTTGTTAAGCGTATCAAAACCGGCTGATCGCACCGCCTAAGCTATCCTTGACCACGCCTAAAGCGGAGCTGGCAACTTTGCTGGCAAACACCAAACAAGGCGCCAAACTTGATTGCGCTCATACCCGAGTGGTTTGTTGCGGTGGTCAACCCTTCCAAACCTTTTCGGGCATTGCTCAACCCTTTACTAAAGCCGTTGTCATATGCCCTCAAAAACGGCTGTTAAACCTACTTCTGCCATCGTTTATCCTCCTTTCTATGTCTTAATTCCCATTCTTTTTGCCTTTGTTGTATCTGCTTGGCCACGTTGATACGCTCCAATCTGTCTGACGTGTACCAATCTTCATAGTGGCTACGCACACTGTCGATGGCTTTATCAACGTCAAACACTTCATCGGGGCCTTTAAATTTATACCGCTTGCCGTTGTTCGACTTTGCGTCACGGGTATAAAATGCGAGTTGCCATAGGTGTTGCTGCGTGGCTATCTCTTGCAGCTGATAAGCTTCCATTCTGATTTGATACTCACGCAAGGTCATGCGCTCGATATCGTCAAAATCAGTAATGCCCAGATATGCTATACAGTTTAACTGGATATCGTAATATTCTTGCTCAGGTGTCAGCCTTGATTTTCTGTTGCCGCTGCCTTCATTGCTTGTAAAGGGCGCTTTGTCACGTTCGACTTTTCGAGTTCCGTAACAAGCTTTTCTGCAAGTTTATCCCAGTCTTCTATTTCGTTTTCCAAGTAGGCGTCAACGTCTTCTTGCGTTGGCCTGCCGACTTTAACATGAGCAGTAGCAGCATAAATGACGTTCGCAATTGCGACCGGATCAGCGCCAATCAAGCTGGGGATTGTCGTCTGCAAAGCCATGCCCAAGTTGATACCTTCCTTTGTTGCCACGCCGGCAAGGTGATTAAGTTCGCGCACAAACGCCATGCCAAAAACCAGAGCTACGTTATGACTATTAATTTTTAATTCCATGTTTTTTATCTCCTTACTAAAAAAGAGCGCCCTAAAAAGCGCCCTTATGTTATTTATCTATTACCTGCTAAGCAGCACCCGAACCGTCCGTTCCGTTCGTGCCGTCGTTTTTGAGCAAGCCTTGGAAGATGTAGTTGATCTGCTCGCGCAAACCGTCAGGAATTTTTGTGTAACCATCCTTTGGTTCACCGTCAACCGCCACTTCAAACTCTCTTGTTCCGTTATCATCCGGATCACCCGATTCGCTATCCTTGGAAATACGGCCACGCATATAGTGCGCAAATACCTTTTTGCCGTCGGTGCCGAGCATACCAAGTTTGACAAACCAAAATTCGAGCGTTGTCTTATCCACCAACGACTTGTGCAGCAAATCAAGTGTTTCTGACGTGCTGTCCAACGTCTCAAAGCTGAAACTTGTTTCAAGACCGCCTACTTTGGCCACGTTACCCGACTTTGTAGCGGTTGAATCGCTGTCGCGTGACAACTCAAAGTCTGTTGACGTCAGATAAGGCACCATTTTAGCGTCTTCTGTTTTTGCTTTTGCAAGGTCACGTACCATAACGATACCGTCAAACCCTTGCAAAATCTTTAAATTATCTGCCATGCTTAATCAAATCCTTTCAATTTAGAATCGTTTTAATTCAAGCGTCAATGCCCCGCGGTGGTAAATCGTGTTGGGTACGCTCGTATCTATGCTTAGTTGTTTGTTTTGATTGCCGAAGTAAGCGTAAAACTGATAGTTTGCCGTCTTGATGATGCCGGGTTTTATCAGACTGTAGATTTTATCCGTCAACTCTGCTACGTCAATCCGTTGCTTACGTGTACCCCATACGTCGATATCAATCGTGTACGTACCACCAATCCGCATTTTAGTAGCACTGGAAATGGTGCTGACGTTGCCCACACAGATAATCGGATAGTCTACCGCTTCTTTTTCGCCCGGCAAGTAGTCAAACGTGCTCTTAGGTCTCAACTTCAAGCACTCGGCATAAAAATAGTCATATAATTCTTGCTCGGGGCTCATTCTTCCTGCCACCCCACAATCTTTTCTAGATCGGCCTTGAACAGACGTTTCTGAGCGTCAAGAGCTGGCTTAATTGCCGGTTCCTTGGCCATAAAGCGCGTACCGTTTTCCAAGTAGTTGATGTAGTTGGTGTTGACGGTAACCCGCCCTTCAAATCCCATGACGGACATAGTAGTTTGCCGTGCGGTGTTGCCCGTCCAATAGCCTTTAATGTAGGCCTTGCGTTCGTTTGACAATGACCGTTCGTGCAGCTGCATTGTGTTTTTGAGTACCGCTCTGCGGATTGCGGCTTTTTTACCGCTCGCTTCAAGCATTTTCTGCAGCTTTTTAGTCCCGGCCCATTCGATCGTTACTCTACCCATTAGTATCACCCACTATCAGTGTTGTACCGTGCGCCAAATCACGCGACGTAACCGCCTTATAGTGTTTGCTGCTATCGTCAATCGTCAGATATGACCACTCGGCAACAATTGGACTAAGCAAGCGTACCACTTTGTTTGCGGTCTTGACGTCGCCAAACACCTCGGCGCTGCGGTTAGTGCCTACGTCGGTTACATTTGCTGGTGTGGTAGCGACAAGAGTTATACCACCCTCATACCCTACACCCGGCACGTAATGCTCAGCTGATTCCGACCAAAATTTTACCGTTGACTCAAATCTCATCGCTACTCACCTCGCTTTTTATAAGGGTCGAAGAAGCACCCTCGCCCCAGTGTTTGCGCATTTTTGCCGTTGCGCTCCTTCCACGCGTCGATATCGCTTTGAAAATCGTCAAAATCGTTGCTGTTGAACGTGATCGATTCCCCTTCCTGCGCATACGACGTCATGCCCTCGTTTTTTAACCGGTTGAACCGCTTGACGCATACTTCAAGGGCGATATAACTCAAATCGCTTGGAAACGTCTCAGACGATGCAAGAGCAAGCTTAAAACGCAAGGCTTGCACGGTGGTTTTGATGATAAGGTTGAGCAACGCGTCGCGGGTATCGTCAGCCAAGCCAAGCATGGTTTTAAGCTCCGTTAAGTTGATCACGTTGTCCATCAGCTATCCTCCTACACTTGTGCTGTTCCGGTTGCTGATGCCTTGAACGTCACAACGACCACCTTAGAATCATCGTAAAGGTATGCTGCATAATGCTCATCGGCCGTGATAACTGTTGTCTTGTTGATGATGTTGCGGTCTGTTTCCACTTGTACGCCGCGCTTCATGATTAACTTCAAAGGCGGTGTTGTAGGGTTGACCTTAAGCAGAATGCCTTCAGTGGCACCCAGCTTGTTTGTAGCCACGAGTTGTACGCCTTCTACGGTGTACTTCGTGTTGTGGATAACGGCATCTGCGCCGATGTCTGAACCGATTTGGTTCTTCTGCGCGTCTCGAAGAATTGCGGTGACAACCTTAGGTGATGTCACGAGGACCAGCGGTGATTCATCTGAATCATCGGTAAATGTGTTGATTGCGTCAAGCAAACCGTCTACGGTTTGCGCAATCGTTGCTTTCTGCTTGCCTGCCTTAGCAGCTGCAAGCAAATCATCATCAATTTTGTTAGCCAAGGCGAGGGCCAGCTGATTGTTGGATTCGCCGACTGGATCACCATAACCATTAAGTACTGCTTCATCGGTGATTTGCGTACCTTTAGCAGCTTTCTTGACGGTAACGGATGTCGTCTTTGTGCCGAGCTTATCCAACGGAATTGCCGCGCCTTCTGCAACGTCCTTGGCGTCGCCGATGTAGGTAAACTTCGGCATCTTAAGCGTATTGCCGGGAGAGTTTTCGAGCGTGGTGTCTACCTTTGCAAGTGGTGTAAAGCGTAAAGCTTTTTCGAGCGCATAAGAAATAATCGGAGCGTTAACCTCAGGATTGATGAGGTCCGCAACTTGAGTAATCGTATCAGCCATGGTTATCTACCTCCAGTAGTAGTTAGTTTTCTAAAAAGTTCGGGGTCCGAGCGGAATAAAGCGACGCGTTCCTTTTGCGTCATGCCGTCAAAATCTTGTTGACTGACGGCTTTGGTCGTTGTGCCGGAGACCCTTGGCGTTCTGCCTTTCTTAAATTCTTCACGGACACCGTCTTTGATAGTTTCCGTGTAGTCGATAAAGGCCTTGACGTTTGAGTAAGTGTTGTCTGCGTCGTCAGAAACAAGAAAGTTCAAAACGTTTGAAGGAACGATCAGCCCGTTTTCTCGCAAGACCTGATCAGTATCATCAAGCGTTTGCCTGCGGGCGATCTGGCTTTTTAAAGCCGCGATTTCCTTATCCTTTTCGTCAACGTCTTTTTTGGCCTTGTCTTCATCAGACAGTGTCTTAACTGATTTACCGGACTTAAGCTTTTCGATTTCCTTTAAAGCGTTATCCAGCTGTTCTTTGTAACTGTTCTTTTTCGATTGCTCCGCCCCAATGCGCTTTTGGAGCTTTTTAACAACCGCGTCAGAGTCAACCTTGGCTTCTTTCTCCGTTTGCTCGTCAGCGACCGGTTCAGTTGCCTTGGTTTCTTCCGTTGTTTCAGTTACTTGATTTTCGTTTTCCATAAGTTTTTACCTCGCATTTTCCGGCTTGGGAGCCTTTTTTCTCGGTTGTTCTTTTAGCCCTGCAAACAGGAAAAAGGGCATAAAAAAAGCAACCTGTTACAGTTGCTTAATCTTCATCTACCCAGTGTGCAGACAACGCACACCGGCAATTTGGATGCTGCGGAAGTGTGGGCACGTCCTTGACAAGATATACGCCCGTTCCATAACCGCTGCTGTGGGATGCAATCTCTTTGCATATGTCGCACGCCCTCGGTTCGGCAATCCATCTGCAATACTTCACGCCATATTCTTTGAACGATTCTAAAGTAGCCTGTGTCTGACAGCGTGCCGATTCGGTACGTGCTATTCTTTCTGCAGCTGCTCGCATATTGCCAACACCTTTGGTTATATGTTTGTAAAACTCTTTAGCGGTCGCTTTCGGATTTTCTCCACTGATCAGCACCCTTGACAGTTGCTTTTCGAGTTCTGATTTGAGGACGTCCACGTTTGACCAAATGCGGGTCGAGAAGTTGGCGCTGCGCGTGTTGCTCATGATGATTTTCTGAACATTTTCTTCAGTCCACCAATTCATGGCGTCGGCCATACCGGCACCCGCCAAGATACCCGACTGACGTTCAAACTCATTGCGCGTGTCCTCGTCGAGTTTGACGTTGAGTTCAGCGTTGATGTCTACGCCTAGCTCAACCAGTCGCACACCTATAAGCGATTTAAGATACTCAAGCCGATTAATCCGCATGGTGACGTTGTATAAGCGCATGCGCTCATTGACTTCATCAGAGAAGTCGGAGTAGCTTACACGTTTGCCCTTCTTGCGCATTTGGTTGGCTTCTTTGACTACCTTTTTAGCTTCCGCCTCAAACTGTCTTACGTCGGCTTTGGATACCTTCTTGCGTGCCTCGGCCAGGCTCACTCCGTCTCGGGCAGCAAAGCTTTGCAATTCGCTTTGGATATCCTTGTTAATTGCGTCGATCGTGCGCTGATAGTACTTCTCAAGGCTCGCGTTAAAGGCCTTGTCATCAGCCAGATTCTGGCGGATATACTCAAAGCGTTCTTTATCTCTGTTGTTCCAGTACGTTTTGTTGCTCATCATCGTCACCGCCTACGTCTTGGCCACGTTGCATATCAACAACGCTGATAGCTGCTTGCATTTTCTGCTCATCTTCTTTATCCATGCGGTCAATTTCTGCTTTAGGATCATCGACAATAGACAAAACAGACAACTGAGTTTCCTTGCTGACCACGCCCTCAAGGTTCTTAGCGTCCGTAACCTCTTCCGATAAATTGTTGGGCAGATTGCGATTAAACTTGAATTTAAGGTCGCGCCACGCGTCGAGATAGTTGGTCAAGCTGAAGACCGCCCGATACAACTTGCGCAACGAACGAGTGAATTTGCGTTCCTTTGACGCCGCCATATTCTGCATTGACAACATCTTATACTGCATGGCCACACCGCTCGCATTGCCCGAGAAACTGTCATCGTTGGGATTCGGAACCTTGGCGATTTGGTAAATTAAGTTGGTTAGACGGTCGATTTGATGTTCCTGCATACCGTCGGCATCGGGTTTTGCCAAAAACTCGATCTTCGCATTTGCCGCGTCGGCATTGGGACTGTAGATCATGCGTTGCGTCTGCAGATCGATATCCGGCAAACCGTCGCCGTCTGCGTCCAGATCAAGCCCTAACACCGACAAATAAGCGTTGTCGAAGTATTCGATTTGATTCTGCTTGCTCGATAATGTGTCGTTAAGCTCATTAATTAATGTTGATACGTTGTCGCATAGTCCTAGTCTTTCTTCATTGTCGAAGAACTCAACCGCCGGCACAACGCCGTAAACGTTCGGTCGCTCGTCAATCATGCGGGTATCACTGTACGTGGTGATGGTGTCTGCCGTGTACACCTCAGCCATGTTTTGCGTACCCTGGTCGCCCTGCGTTGACCAATGGCGGATAAACGCCAAGCGCCCATGATTAATCGTGTCATCATAAATCATCACGCCATCAGTTGGCGGAATGACCGTCAAACATGTATAACCGTCTTCATCTTGATAAACAAGGGCGTATGAACGGCCGTAAATATCACATTGTTTGCTGATTTCGTTCAGTTTGTCCTGCATCGAGTTGGTGTCGTTCCAGTCTTGCAACAAATCATTCTGCTGCTCATTATCAAGCGTGATTTTTGGCGGAATCCCCATAAAATAGCCGTTGTACGTGTCAACAAGATAGTTGGCGATGTTGGCCACCAATCGATTGTCCGGACCCGTGCGCTGCATATCAGCTGGCTTATGCAAAATGTCATGATCGCCAAGATACATGCGCATTTTAGCTTTGTAATCCGTTAATCCCGACGCCGTACTGCCTAAAACACCGGCACCATATACCGCATTGTGGATAACCGCGGGCGTGATTTCCACACCTTGTGGATAAATCAAAATGCCGTTTTCCAGTCTGTATAATTCTGCCACTCTCTCACCTCCCTTAAATAAAAATATTGCGCATGCCTACCGCTTTAGGTGCTCCGCTTCCGTTTATCGGCTCAACAGCATATCTGATGGCGTCGATACAGTGGTTGTAGCTATCAACCGGTTTGTTGATGTACTCGTTTGTCTGCCGGTCTTTCTGATACGTATAGTTTTCCAGTTCTTCGATTGTTTTGACGCAACGATCATCAACTATCCATTCAAACTGCTGCAGAAAGCCGATGCCCTGGATAATGCTATCAGGGCCTTTCTTAGCCGGCTTGATTCTAACGATTCCACACCGCTTTATTTCGGCAATCGATTTCTTTTCGGCAGCGTCAGCCGTGATGATTTCTTTGCTATAGCCTAGCTGCTTAATGACCTTGGCTATCTCATCGTTGAGCATGCCTTTTTTTGCGTATTCTTCGAGTACATATAACCGTTTACCTTTGACATCGGCTTTAACATGGATAAAAACCGACGGATCGTTGATATAACCAAAGTCAAGACCAAACAGAGACGGGTACTGCGTCAGCTTGTCATGATGCAGACGCCTGCGTTCAAACGTCGGGAAAACAAGCTTGTCAAGCGTTGCAAACTCGCCCAGCGTGTAAATCTTATAATACGCGGGATTAGTACGTTTAAGTGCCTCGATGGTCGTGATGTTGTCTGCGTCCAAAAAGCGGTTGTCTTTGTACGTGCTATGGTGTACGGCAACACGATTGCGGTCATATACGCTATCGGGCGCAAACCATTGCTTATACGTCCAATTGACTTTGCTCACCGGGTTAAACATGCAAAACAGTTGCCTGTTTTTATGCTTAGGTTCACGCAAGCGAAGGGTAAGCTGCGTATAATCGTCAAGCGTGAATTCCGATGCCTCTTCCATAACAACATCAGACAGACCCTTGATTGACTTGATACGCTCCGGGTCTTGCATACCCTTAAACAAGAACTGTGCCCCGTTCGGTAGCGTAATCGTATAGTTGGTCTGGTTGACTTTGCACAGCGGTAGCAGTTTCCACCGTGACAGACAATCGAGAACGTCGGCGAAGATTGAATCCTTGATCGTGCGGTCAACTTTGCGAAGCCACAAAATCTTGCGCGGATACGGCCATTTCTTGAGTGCTTTTAGAACGACCTTTTGCACAACGCCATGCGATTTGCCTGAGCTGGCGCCACCATAGGTCAATACCAAACTTCAATAAAATGACTATAATCAAATAAATTATCAAAGACCTGTTTGTTAAAGACTTTGTTCGGTTTCGGAAAGTTCAAATTGATGTTTGGCACGGCATCACCTTCTTTTGTCTTGACCACAGGTGTATTAGTTTCCACTGTTCGCTATTCGTCATCATCATAATCACCAACCCCGATGTTGATATCCATGGTGCCGCTGATCTCTTTACGTTCCGTAAACATGCCATACGCTCTGCCCATGCATTCGGCCGCCTTGAGCCGGTCTTTAGTGCTTGCCGGCACTTCTAAAACTTTGCCGTTGCTTGATACGACTTCTTCTTTAACCTCGCCACGGACAACAGCAGTAAAGAATTTCTGTATCTCTTCTTGAGTTGCGATGGCTTTAGTGTGGCGTTCACTCATGGCCTTGTCTATCCACGGTCTAAGTTTCCTTAAACATTCGGCACCCTGCACTTTAGGATTTTTATAGCCGGCAATCCGTGCAGCTTGCACCGAGTTCATCTTGGCTTCACCTAAGTAAGCGTCGATAAAGGTTAGTTGTTTGTTTGTCAGTTTCTTCTTTTCGGTCACATATACCACCGCCTCTCTTTCTGAACTAAAAATAAAATAAAAAGAGTACGGTCAATTCCGTACTCTTTAACACTTTACACTTTAGCATGATTCTAACGTTACCGATTGTACACTGATTATGCACCGATTATACACTACTTTATGACGATTGACTTTGTTCCGCCGACGTACAGTTTCGTGATATAACTCAACGTGTAGTTCATCTCGTCTGCGATGTTTTCGAGAGGTATACCGCCGATATAATACCGGTCCAGTACCTCGGCTTGGCGCTGATTATCCAACGTGTCGATACACTGCGTAATCTCGCACCTGATCCGGCGCATGTGCTTTAACAGTGTGTTGATCTTCTCTTCCAGTTCGTCGTGTTGTATCAGCTTATCGTCAAGCGTGATACGTACCGACGCTTTCGGTTCACCGGTCAGCTTAGGCGATTTGAGCGCTGCCATATCCTCGTCTATCTGTGCCAGCTTGTTTTCCAGTCTTTCGATTTTCTCGCTTAAAATCCGATAGCGGATTAAAAACGCTTTGTTTTGCCGAAACTCGTTGTCTGTCGATATAGTGCGCATAGCATCACTCCTTGCCTAAATTCCATTCCACATCTAAGAATTTTGCAAAATCATCAGTTTTAGGAATTTCCAGAATGTCGGAAAAAGCCAGAAAATCATCACTGTCATTCTTTACATAAAATGCCCGTTTGGCTTTTCTACTCAAGGAATCGCACTGAATAATCTCCGCATTCATTCCTCTGATAGCTGCATTGAATAGTAAGAACGGGATTGCCCTATCTGACAGCTCTTCAAGATGGTACCAGTACGTTCGCGGACTATACGTGAAAATGCTGGACGTTAGAACATCGTTGACCATAGTTTCTTTTCTTTTGAGCACGAATGCCGGGTCCTCTTTAATGTTATAGACCCAACGGGCTATCATCATGCCTCCGGTACCTGCTGCCATCTCATAATAATCAGTCTGCCCTGGTTCAGAAACAATCGAATTTGCCAGTTTAGCAATCGAATTAGGCGTAAAATCCTGCTTTTTAGACTTTCTTTCGGCTTGTTCGGTTTCGAAATACTCATGAAACCAGTCGTACTCTAAATTGGTGTCTATTTTTAGAAAATTTCTAAATAGCTTCTCGCGTTCTTTTCTTTCGGACAAAATCTCCATCAGTCTACCAGGTGCTTTGAATGCGTCGTCGATTCCCAGTAAATTGTTTACAGTTTTGACATCAAATTTAACCATTATCCCACCTCACAAATTCGCAATCTTTTGCGCTATTTCTTCGTTGTCCCGTGCCTTTTCCGTTTCCAAACGATGGATATACACGGCTCGCGTGACAGAATCGTCCGCATGCCCCAATCTCTCCGCAACCGCCATGCTGCTAATCCCTTGCGACACTAAATATGTCGCATGCTCATGCCT
>CYGL01000239.1_pt1 | contig 27617 bp, 50 predicted proteins | sample 485531 | NCBI WGS metagenome assembly CYGL01 (sample SAMEA3497897, study PRJEB9818) | human gut metagenome | reverse complement strand
GGATATTCAACACGTTATGACCCATGCGGAAGCCGCAGACAACAAAGATGGTATGGACTTGTGTTATAACGACCCAACGCCATACCCAAACAATACTTACGGTCCAGATTCTACGTGCGAACGATGGGATTTATGGGTTCTTCATGAGAACGAACAACCGTGGTCTGGTGGCGACAACTTGCGTGGCAACGCACGATACATCGCACATAACGAATGGGGGATTGACATATGAAATACCATGTCGAAAAACCACCGTTATGGAAAACCGTTGGTGCGGTATTTTCGGTATGTTTAATTGGCTTGTTTGTGTGTGTATATCTACTGTTTAGTGGTATACATTCACACGAACAACAATTGCGACAAACCGAAATTGAATTGCATAAAACGCAAATGGAACTACAATTGACACGACAAGAGCGTTCAATGTTGCAAAACAAGGTTTCTGCCTTAGAGAACATTGAATACGAACGTGGAACAATGGTCAGACCATAAATGGAGATACAATGAATGAAACAATTAAAACATATATTCGGTCAAATCCAAGGTATTCGATTGGTATTGTTATTGGGGTTCTTGTGTTTCTTGCCATTGGGTTATTCCTATGGACAAGAACCAACAGTAACATTGACACAAAACCAATACAGAACGCTACAAGAGAACTTGACAACGCTAGAGAGTACAATCGACAATCAATTGAATACAATCAACGAATTGGAAACGCAGTTGAACGCAGCCAAGTTATCAACGAACGAAATCGAACAAACAATTGAATGGAAGCATCAACGCTAATCGTAGAACAACGGAAGCAATTGACCGAAGCACAGAACTTGTTAAAGCAGCAAGAACAGACGCTGCAAACGCAAAGAATCTCATTAGAGAAAGCCGAGATATACTTAACGCAGCAGAAAGAAATCGTCAAGAAAGCACAACACAGTCAACAACGTGCCAAACTCATTAATGTGTTATTGGGTGCAACTGTTGTATATCTTGCGGTTAAAATGATTGGATGGTGGTCTAATTATCTCTACAGTATACAGTAGTGGATGTAATCAAAATTCTCTTGATATAAAACAAATGGGGATATACCAACTAAGGTATATCCCCAATTTTTTGCGTTTATAAGGTTATTTCTTTAGTTCTAGTGGTTTCATCTTGGTGATACAATCGACCACGAACTTGGATACTAATACCCAACACCGACAGTCATTTCCTTTAGGTAGGAAGACCACATGACATACTTGTTGCCCAGATGGTCAAACACATATGCCATTGGTTTGCCAGCCTTGGTTGTCTTTTGTTTGAAATCAGAAACGATAATCGCCTTGACATCACGACCGTTTGCCAATTCTGTGTTATATTCCCTAAGTGGGTTCTCAAAAGAACATCCAAGGTATTTATACCGTAGCGAAGCCAGAGGCACCTTAGCGGTCAAATCTGGCGATTCTAGGAGGGTTATAGAGTCATACTTGTCTGTCCATTCTTTGATTTTCTTTTGAATCCCCTCTAGTTTCTTCTCCATAGATTGTAATTGCTTTGGTGTAGCCGTAGGTGATTCCGCTTGCATCAACTGTTGATGTTCATCTAGCTTGGCTTTCCATTCGTCAATCTTATTTTGTGCGTTCTTGCGGTCATTATCGAATGATTTATATTGTGGTATCAACGACATTAGTTCATTCGTTTCACCCAAGAAGTCCAAAGCACCACTACCGACAAGCCCCTCTAGTTGCAACTTGCTGTACTTACTAAAGATGGCATTAATGGTATATTCGTGTGGTTTCTCAATCTTGTTGATACCCTTGATGTACGCAAGACCTACACGAATAGCATTACCATCGACTGTCCATTCACGTTCGCTATGGCGTAAATCTGGTGGTAATATCTCGATGCCCTTGCGTTTAATCTCTTGGATATACGGTAGAATTTTCTCTTGGTTGCCATCTTCGGAATTGATGGTTGCAACATAAAAATTCCAACGGATAGTGAGCCTTTAGATATGCCGTTATGTATGCCATGTAGCCGTATGATTGAGAATGTGATTTATTAAAATTGTAAGATGATGATTTTACAATCTGGTCTAAAATCTGTTGTGCCACTTTTTGGTCTGTTCCATTTGCAATCGCACGGTCAACAAACTCTGCGGTAATCTCTTGCATTAAATCGTAGTCTTTTTTACCAACAGCTCTACGGACTATATCGGCTTCCGCCATTGAATACCCAGCGATTACTTGACACACACGCATGACTTGCTCTTGGAATACCATAATACCATACGTTTCTCCCAAAGGTTCTTTCAATCGTTCATCCAGATATTCAAACGGTTTACCATTTCTGCGGTCAATATACTCTTGTAACATACCAGTCAAGATACACGCTGGTCGATACAATGCAACAACCGCAATTAAATCAACAAAATTCTTTGGTGCAATACTTTTGAGAGTCTTGACCATACCAAAAGATTTCATCTGGAATACGCCAAGAGTATCACCCTTGCACAATAAATCCAATGTTGCTTTGTCATCCCAAGGCAACTTGGCTAGGTCTAAAGTATCTTTCACTCCAGCCATTGTTACACAATCATTGATTACGTCCAAGGTTCTAAGACCAAGAATATCTTCCTTTAGGAAACCCATTGATTCCAAATGTTTAAAATTCGTAGATGCCACATAGACTTCTTCTTTTGTTTTAGAATCTTTTTGCATTTCTAAAGAACAGTACTTGGTAATATCTTGGTTTGAAACAATGACTGCTGATGCGTGTTTACCAAATCCAGTCATGATGCCGACTAATTGTTTTGCCAAATCAAATAATTCTTTGTGTTTCCCTATCGTTTACATGGTCAAGTTTGGCATATTCTAAGTCATTGTCGTGGTAATCTTCATCATACGTCAAAAGACACATCCTTGATTTTCTTAGAGTATGCATCTGCAATCTCATGGTCAATCCCAAGACATCGTGCAGCTTCTTTTAATGCACCAGATGCTTTCATATATGAGAATGTACGACATTGGTATACATATTTGTATTTCTCTTTTAAATATTCAATAACTTCTCCACGGCGTACTTGGGAGCAATCGTTGTCAATCCTACGAACCCTCTGTTTCCAGATATTTATTGGGGGAGTAGACTATCTCATCATCTTGTTAAAAACAAGAGCCTTGCACTTCCATTGGGGCAATATCCAATGTACTTCACTACTGTGAATAGTCGTTACACTTTATTATGTAAGCACGTAACCTTACATAATCTTAGCACGGTATTATCTGCTATCTCGTGTATCATATGCACTAGACCGTAGACTCTCTTACGAAGCGTATTCGCCTATGGGTAAAGACTATAATTGTCATATAGTCAGTCTTATTTAACTTCTACCGTTAGCCGCCTATTGACGACACCGCTTTTGCCATAGCGTTCACAAGGAACTCAACTGTGTGTCACCACACGTTTCGGACACTTAAAATCTATCCGCTGGAGATACACGATTTTGGGTTTGCAAACCGGTTCAAAAATCAAGTTATTTGTGATTGCATCTAATCCGACAATATCAAGTTAAATATGCACACTCACATCCGCTACAACTTCCACGCCCTACTAGTGATACTGGAATATCACGCTTGCGACAAGCATCGAGAATATCTTTGGTTATCAACAAGTAGTCCATATACCCAACTTTTTCCAGAATGTCAATCTCATGCAACAAGCGTTCATCAACACGGTTTTTTAAACTGAGGGGTTACTTTACCGACAATCTTTTTGTTTATATCCATCACGTAAAGCCTGTAAAAACACAGGTTTTACATCACCATCTTTAACAAACTTGGGATACACATCAAGATTGAAATCAATCTGTGTATTACATTTGTCGAAAATAACATTGGTGTTCTTAACCATGTCTTCAACCATTTCTACACCGAATTGCGGATACAGACGGTCAAACACTTGTGATTCCGACTGAATAAAGAAGTCGTTTGAACCATAGTATTGGTCTTCATCATCATCTTTGGAACGACCACGGAACGCCTTGTGGAGTGCATAATCTTCTTCATGAACATAATGAGAATCACAAGCAGCAATCAATGGAACATCATATTTTGCACCCATTTCTGCCACCATTGCATTAAAACGCTTTTGGTCTTCATGTTGGTATGTGTGGATTTCAAAATACAAGTCGTCACCAAAGATTTCCTTGAATTGTGGTATTAAAGACTCACGATTGTCACCCTTTAGCCATCCACCCATGCAAGCCGATGTACAAATCAACCCATCGGAATACTTCTTGATTAAATCAAGGTCACATCTTGACTTGTAATAGTAATGTCTATGTGCTTCGGTTGTCAATCTAAACAGATTTTCAAGACCAACTTGGTTCTTCGCAAGAAATAATATATGTGAATACGATTTGTCTTTAATGGTTACATCGTATGTATAATACAACTCCGACCCCATCAACAGTTTTAAATTCGTGTTATATTTCTTGTTGAATTTCTGTAGATGCACATACGTGTCAATCAACCCAGAACAACCATTGTGGTCTGTAAGAGCGAATCCACGTTGCCCCAATTCGTGTACACGTTGGATAATACCATCTACGGAACTAATGGCATCTTTCATTCCATAGTTTGAAAACTGTGAATGTAGATGCGTATGAATAAAGTTATCCGCCATATTTTTACCTCCGATGAAAATTCTTAAATTCACTATTGACAGTATACCACAACTTGTGCGATAATACAAGTGCGGAAAGTTTTACCGCAAAAGTATTTTTCCACAGAAAAGGAACAAAAGAATATGGCAAAAGAAAAACCACTTGACAAGATTACTGATGTAATGACACCTGTTGGTGAATCTGTGTTTGTGAAAATCAATGGAGTTATTGACGACTTCGCTGGTGGTCGCAAGTATACGGTAACGATGCATTTGGATGATGCAGATGCGGAAGCCTTAAAAGAAAAGTTGGTTAAAATTTGGGAATCCTCTAATACGTGTAAACAACGCAAGGAAAACGGTAAAGAAATCGACCGTCCAAACTTTACATTAACCAAAAAGAAAGACTACGGCTACCAACTCAAAGCATCTACACAAGTTGAGTTCACCGATAAAGACGGCAATACTCACGAAAATGTGGTACGTTTGGTTGACGGTGATAAAAAACCGATGGACGAAAAAACGGCTATCTGGAAAGGCTCTAAGATTGCCTTGTGGATTGGCGTTCGTCCGTATGAAACTGCCATGATGTACGGTGTGTCTTTAAAACTAAAGGGTATTCAAGTCATTGATTTAATCACTGGTGGTGCTGGTGGTGCTTTCGGTGGTTCTGCATCCGAAGATGTTGGCTCTTATGGTTCTTCCATGAGTGATACATTCGACACATCCGAAGACATCCCATTTTAATCCAAAGAAAACACCTTGGTCAAAAACTGAATATTGAGAACCAAAATCAACCCAAGTCAAATACGGCTTGGGTATTTTGGCGTTCAATCAATGACTGCATATTGTGTGTAAAACCATATAGAAAAATTCATAAAAATACATAAGAAAATCCCTTGACAAAATTAGACTTTTGTGATACCCTATCAAACCTAAGTTTAAAACATAAGAAAATACTATAGTTTACCCCTAGGAGTTAAACAAAAGTTTCATACAAGGGTTTTCTCTCTTATGTTTTTCACCTAGGTTTAAAACTTATGTCCATACCTAAGGTATGCTCCTAGGGTTAAAACATAAGTGAATACTTGTTTGGTTATCTTTTGTATTCTTCACTACGTTCAGAAATACAAAAGATAACACGAAACCCAAGGAAACGGCAAAGCCGTAATCGCCCTTGGCGATTGTTACAGGTCAGATAATAATTTGTGTTGACTTGTCAATTTACGTATGGTACAATGTATGTGTATCAAGTCGGAAAGAAGTATTTGAAAGGGGGTCACATAATGACGGCACAAAACTTTATCGACAAAGACTTTAAGAAGAAAGCATGGACACTTGCTATGATGTACTTCAAGAAATGTACACCCAATGGTGCGTTCCATAACGGCAAACCATCTGCCGAGTTCTTTAAAGTGCGTTCGTTCTTCATGCAGATTGACGAAAACTCCATGCTAAAACTATACAAGTACATGGATAAACTGGAGAAGACAGATATGTCACTAACTGATGTGTTCATTGCAGCAAACGAACTCAATGCGAAAGAATTTGCAAAAGCCAATACAAATACGGTCATTCGTGAACGGCAAGCCTTTGACTTAGAGAAGTGGTTTGACGACAATGCGTAAAGTCAAACAACTTGGGTTCTTGGTCGTCAACAAACAAAAACCACAACCGAAACGATATATCAAGCGACTAACAGTTGGTGGTTTTGTTAGACGAAAGAAACAATTCCGTTTCTGGTACATACTGAATTGTACCAAAGAAGAAGACATTCTGACTTATTTGAAAGACCCAAAGGCAGTCATTATCTTTGACACATTCACCGTTGGGTCACTTGTGAGATTAACACTCAACGGTCGTGCAGAGTCGCATACATTTAATTCTGACAACTGTACATTCGGTTGGTATAAGCGTTGCATCACAACGTATCTGTTTATCGTTGACCATAACAGAAACCGTACATTTGTATTCGGTCACAAGAAACGCAAGATTCGTACAGAGCGTGAACTTTGGGAATCAAGCGATATTAATTATTGGGGAGGATAACGCAGCATGGATTCATTTATTCGACTACAACTGACAACGGCAAACATTGTCAGACATAACTTAATAACATTGTTGGGATTTATACGAATGTATCACATTCATTCAATACAGAAAACGGAAGATGGCTATCTGGTTTTGGGTAACGAAACATCTGTATGGACAAAACGTGCAACTGATTATATGTTCATCGGTACGAATGATGTTCTACCAGATGGTATTATGACTGTAGAAGTATTTTACCAAAATCGGTACGAATTGTTTAACAAGATATTCACGACAAACGAAGATATAACCAAAGTTGTTCATGACTTGTATGACACATTAATCAAGCTAGTGAATATCTATCAAGAGCCATACAATCCAAAAGACACATTGTTCTTGTACGACCATTCATCCGTTTACAATCTTGATAAAGCTGGTGAGCAACACTTTGTAACACATATTGAGAACGTACCGCAATATATTCCGTTTGATTGCGTTTGCAAAGATAAAGACATCATTTCAGTACGAACTGCGGTCAGTCAACTGTATGACTTGAAATGTTGCATTGACCCATCTATTGATTATCAGTTGCAACAACAGTTAAAAACCTTACAGGAGGAATACCCATATGAATACAATTTCGACCTTAAAGTATAAGATTGACCTACAGGAGTTGGTCGAAGAATATACAACATTATCACGCAACGGTGGTAAAATTCCAAGGGGTACTTGTCCAATATGTCACGGTGATAATCCAACAGAGTTTTGTATTCTTGGTGACAGATACTATTGTCATAAGTGTGGTTCATCTGGTGATGTAATCGGTTTCTATTCCGAAGTAGAGGGTCTACCGTTCTATCAAGCGGTTGAAGCCTTGGCAGAAAAGTATGAAGTATCAACAGACGACCCTGTGTATCAAAAACAGAAAAGCATCGTAGGTCAGAATACCAAAGTTGCCATCAAGTATCATAAAGCGGTAGATGCCGTTCGTGAATACATGAATGTCAAACGTGGTATTAACGATGATACATTGGAAGATTTTCTGATTGGATATGACAAGGGTGGTTTCTTGGGTGTACAATCGTCTGGTATCGTGATTCCAATTCAAGATGCCTATGGTCGTATCGTTGGTTTTTCCAAGAGAAGATTGGAAGAAACCAATGAACCAAAATACAAGAATACCAAAGAAGACGATGTGTTCGTTAAACGACAACTGTTGTTTAATTACCATCGTGCAGTCAAAATGTTGCATCCGAATGGTGTACTCCATGTTGCCGAGGGTTATCTTGATGTCATGTCCGCACACCAACAAGGGATACCATGCGTTGGGTATCTTGGTGGACGACTCACAAAAGACCAGATTGGCTTACTTTGGGAATTACAAAAACGATACAATGGTGATATTACGTTTGCATTGGCGGTTGATAATCCAGAGTGTGATGCGACTGGTCGAAAAGCATTGTTAAAAACAAGGGAAGACATTAACAAGTACGCTCCAGATTTAAACGTGCGTGTGGTCAAGTATCCAAGTGAAACAAATGAACAATTATGATAATCTACCGAAAAGAATCGGAATAAGAAAACAAATGTGGATTCGTGCAAACTGTATGTATTGTGAACCACCATATAATTACGAATGTAAATTATGTTTGCGTTGTTGTGTCAATCGTAAAGGCAAAACAAGAAATCGTTGTGGTTTTAAGAAAGCTGGGTAAAATAATGGGATATGCACTATTGGATGGTACTTGTGTATCATCAATGATTAACAAAGAATATACTGTGAATGGGTATCGGTTTATTACACAATTTGACAATGGTTGGATTGCCATTCGTTTTTTAGACGATGTTCCAACCAATTGTATCAACCAGTTTAATAACATCGGGGCGTTCAACGAATATATCGAATATTTGAAACGCAAGCCACATCATGATGATTACGTAGCCATGGCAACATCAACGGAGGAAAACAATGGATAAGACATTATCAGATAAATTGTTTCATATCAACCAGATATTTAATTTTGTAGAACCGATTAACAATCCTATAGGGATAACAATTGGTGATACGTTGTATAACGTGTTTGTATACTCTGGTTATAAAATCGTTGTAGACAACACAGTAACACAACAGTCGGTTGATTATAAAGATTTTCTACAGTTTTATGATTTCATCGTAGGAGAGATAAACAAATGAGAACACTATATATGATAAAATATGGTTGCGGACAATGGGAAGATTATCACGAAGACATTGTGTATATGTCAGAATCTTTTGACGATGCCAAACAAGAATGTCTACGGTTGCAATCAGAAACAGACAATCGTTTACAACGAAACGAACGAATGTATAAGGCTCTAAACAAGCTGGACGAAGAAGACATTGAGGGCATCTATACTAAGATTGTCGGAAAGACAACATATTGTGTTGCGTTCTTTGAGTTCATCGAATCACCAAAGGAATACCCAGAGATTCTTGATTTGTTTGACGATGAAATGCAACAAAAGTTATTACGGTATGCAGAATTGGAAGAAGCAACAAACCACATCAGTATCTTTGATAATGATTTTGATAACCCTCATTATTTCATGTCCGTATACGAATGGTCAGATAATGGTGAGATGGAATACACAAAACTGATAACCAGTGATACTTTAAAGAAGATGTAATAGAGTAAAAATATTTTTAATAATATTGTTTTTATAATATTGACATATCTCACAAGCTATGATATATTTGATTTGGGATTAGATTCCCAATTGATATAAGATTATGGTTGTAATGGGATTCAATTCCCAATGTTTATCACGGAGGAAAATTTTATGAAAGTACAAGTAATATCTTACGAACATCTGTTTGGAGATAATGATTACAACACATCAAATTATGAACAGTATGCAGTCGTAAAAGATGGTGTCAAATATCTACCACTTGACATTGTTGTGCGGATTGGTTTCCATTATGAAACATACGCCATCCACGAGGTAGAAGTCTAATGAATGTCTTAATTGCTTGTGAGGAGTCGCAAACCGTATGCAAGGCGTTTAGACAACTTGGGTTTAACGCCTACAGTTGCGACATTGTTGAATGTTCTGGAGAGCATCCAGAGTGGCACTTCCAAACAGATATATTCGATGTAATCAAACGTAAGGGCGGTATCACCCAAAGTGGCAACTTAGTGTTTGTTGACCATTGGGATTTAATGATTGCACATCCGCCGTGTACGTTCTTGTCTTCCAGTGGTGCAAAATGGTATTATCACCCAGACGACAAAGATTTACCAACGGAACAACGCAGACCACATCCACGGTTTCCACATCGAAAACAAGACCAAGATGAAGCCGTTGATTTCTTTATGGCGTTATACAATACGAACATTCCGTATATTGCCATTGAAAATCCTGTTGGTGTCATGTCCACACGTTTCCGTAAACCAGACCAGATTGTACAACCGTATATGTTTGGCGACTCAGCACGGAAGACCACTTGTTTGTGGCTTAATGGTTTACCATCTTTAGAGCCAACAGAACTTGTATCGCAGGGCGAATCCATCGTATTCCGTAGTGGAAAGAAAATGCCTAAGTGGTACTGTGATGCTTTAACAAATGCAAAAACCGATGCAGAACGCAGAAAACTAAGGAGTAAAACATTTGATGGTATCGCAAAAGCAATGGCATTTCAATGGGGAACATATGTAAAGAATGAAATGGAGAAAACGAATGATTGATTTCTTAGAAAAACATTATATCTTTTTCACACGATTTGTGTGGATTGTAACATACTTTGTTATGTTGTATTTATTAGATTTCTTCCATGTATACAGAGTAAATGATGTTCCGACATTTATTTTCTTTATCTCTGGTGTATACTGGGCATCCAAAGTGATTACGGCTATGTTGGTCATTGGTGTTGCAGCATTGTTACAAGTCAACGTAGACATTGAATTAAAACAATCGTTTACAATCAACGATAAATATATCTTTTAAGTTTTGTTTTAACAATAGGGAGAAAAAATTATGCGATATAAAAATGGAAATGCCGATGTGTGGTTAGACCTTAGAGATGGCACACGCATTATTGAATACCCAGACAACGAAAAATTAACCCTAGAAACACCACTCAATATTGATATTCGTGTATCTACACAATGTCCATATGGGTATGACAAAAATACAAAACAATCTACTTGTGCGTTTTGTCACGAGTCTGCATTGGTTGACGGTCAAGAATGTCATTATGATACTCTTTTGAGAGTGTTAGCCGATGCAGAACTCCCTAGGGGAACAGAAATTGCATTGGGTGTTAACCAAGTAACAGACGACTTAATCCAATTCGTTAAGAACTTATGGAAACTTGGGTTGATTACCAACATCACAATGAACGAGCGATATATTGCCGAATTTGGAGACACAGGGTTGCTAAAATTAAAGCCATACATACATGGTCTTGGTATCTCTTATCGTTCCTTACAGGGGTGTTTATCGCTACCAGATTGGATTGCAGAATATCCACACACGGTTATTCATGTGATTAATGGCATTGATGATTTTGACGATGTAAAAGAACTGGGGATTAAATACCACAAGTTGTTAGTCTTGGGTGAAAAAGACTTTGGGTTCAACCGTGGTAAAGTCGATTTGTCAACACCATCACACAAACAATGGAAAGCGAATATTATGCAATTGACAAAAATCTTTGATATTGTATCTTTTGATAACTTGGGGTTGCAACAATTGGAAATCCGTGGTAAGATTACAGATGAGGAATACAAATCGTTTTACCAAGGCGAACATTCTATGTATATCAATGCGGTGGAACAATACTACTCGCCATCCAGTCGTACACGAAACAACATTCAATCGTTTGGTACAACGGATTTGCGTTCGTATTTTCAATTTTGTGAAACACAGGAGGTGTCGCATGATTCTCATTAGAGCAGGCGTGTTTGAAACCAATAGTTCTTCTTGCCATTCTATGGCATATGTCGCACATTTACAATTGAATAGACCTAAGAACGAAACAATTACACAACAGTTTGGAGTTCTTGGTTTTACTCCGATGTTTAACGACCAGTCTTGGGAAGTTTACTTCATGGATTATGTATGGAAAGAGCAAACATTGTCTACACCACAAGATAAGCTATGTTTTTTGCTAATGGAAATCTATAGCGGATCTTTGGTTGACGAAGTATTTGCAGACCCATTTTATCTACAGGTTAAGGATTGGTTGTCTGACATTGGTATCTATTTAGAAGAAATTGGATACGATGAAGACGACATTGTTGAAGAAGTTCCAACAAACGGTGTTGTTAAACAAGAAATGTTTAAAGCTAAGGAAGATTTATACAAATATCTGTTTGACAATAACATCGTTATTGATGTTCGCCAATATGAAGTAATGGCTGAGTACTAATGGAGGGAATGGCGATGGATTCACAAGACCAACATTCTTTAGAAGTTCTATTAGAATCGCCAGTTGGTATCCGTTGTGATGCCAATATGATGCCATCTTGCTTAAAACCTGTTAAATATAATTTGTGTTTTATTTCTGACATATATGTAAAAGTAGAGTACACATACAAATGTTCTAATGGTAAATACTATAGATTAGAATGTTATGAATCATATGTTGGTGCTTGTAGAACATTATGTCGCTTTTATGAAGTCGAACACAAGATGAAAATTGTGGACTATTTTGTACCCAAACAGGAGGTAACGAAGTGATGAAATTAATCCGTAATGGGGTTTTTGAAACAAACTCCAGTTCTGCACATTCGTTGGCATACAAAAATACAGTCTTGCGTGATTATAACTACAAACCATGCAACGACTTATGTTTCGCCATCAAAGAATTGCACTTGACTAAGAAGCCAAAGGAATACGAACTGTATTCGTATATGCCTTTGTACTTTGATGAGTACGGTTGGGGATTTGATGTGTTGACCTCTCCAGCAGAAAAGCTAAGTTATTTAATGTCGTCCGTTTACCAGTATAAAACTTGGGGCATGGTCAAAGAAGACCCATTTTTAAAACAAGTAATTCAATGGTTAAACGAATTGGATATTGTGGTCAATCTACCAGAGCAATACTATGATTCCGATGAAGTCGATGCATATGTTGACCACCAATCGTGGAATGTTGTTACCAAAGATATGTTTCAGACCAAAGAAGATTTGTTGACATATCTGTTCAATAATGATATTGTAATCCATATTGAAAATGACAATTCTGACATCATGCAAAATTGGGTTGACGACCCAAAAGAAACAATGGATTATTGTGCAGCAATGTATTGGTGTGTTTCTAAATATAAATGTGTAAGACGTAAATCTTGGGAAGATGGCGTGTATTTGATTTATGATGTTATCAAAGACGATGATGGTCATTATGACTTGGGTTATTTGTTGTTAGACAACGGTTCTAAAACATTGTATAAACCAACAGTAGATGATGCACAGGCATCCGACTGGACAGTTGCTATGGAGGTAAACAAGTATGAAATTAGTTAGAAACGGTGTGTTTGAAACCAACAGTTCATCCGCACATTCTCTTGCGTATGGCACAGAATATATTTTCAGAGGTTCTCGTTGGTATCAACCAACCGAAGAACACGACTTTAGTAATCCAATGTATCGCCTTGATACGGTACCAGACCAATACCGTGGATATACATTCTATGAATGGCTTGGTGAATACGGTTGGGGATATGATGTATTGACGACACCGCAAGAAAAGTTTTCATATCTGTTGACACAAATGGCAGATACATCTGAAGAATTGCATGAGTCAACCGATTATGAAACCATAAAAGAAATGGTCGAAGACATTGGTTGTGAAATTGTTCGATGTAACGACCAAGATGGGTATGTTGACCATGAAAGCTATGGTATTGTTAAACCATCGTTATTCAAATCTAAAAAGGACTTGATTACGTACCTGTTTAATGATAACATTAGGGTATACATTGAAAACGATAATGACGAATACCAAGAATGGTACACTGGCGAAAAACGTCACTCTTGGGAGTAGCCTATGATGAAATTCATTGATTTATTCGCTGGTATCGGCGGTTTCCACTACGGACTGACCAAAGCTGGCATGGAGTGCGTTGGTTGGTGCGAACAAGACAAATACGCACAACAATCATACCGTGCGTTATATCCAACGGATAATCTTTGGTTTTCTCCAGATGTTTGTGCATTAAACGGTACAGAGATGCCGTATGCAGACCTATGGGCGTTTGGTTTCCCATGTCAAGATGTTTCTATTTGTGGACTAAAGAATGGCATGGGAAATACACGCAGCGGTTTATTTTACGAAGTCATGAGGTTATTGAATGAAACAAAACATAAACCCAAATGGTTGCTCGTTGAAAATGTTAAAAATTTATTATCCATCGACAACGGATGGGGATTCTATGGTGTCTTGTCTGAAATGGACAAAGCAGGGTACAATGTGTTCTGGCGTGTGTACAACACAAAAGACTTTGGTTTACCCCAAAACCGTGAAAGGGTGTTCCTTATTGGACATCTTGGAAACGGATGTACCGAAGACATTTTATACCGACCAAACCAAAGCGAACAATCTATCGTTCGACTAGGAAACTTACTAAAGACAGAATCCTTTGGTAGCAATCCACAACGAGGTCGTGTGTATTCACCAGATGGATTGTCGCCGACCGTCACTTGCATTAAGGGCGGTGGTCAAGAGCCAAAGATTTTGTTGGATAGAAACCCCAACGTAATACGCAAGTTGACCCCTAGAGAGTTCTGGCGTTTACAGGGGTTTACAGACCAACAATTTGAAACCTGTGCAAAGATACAATCGAACGCACAATTGTACAAGCAAGCTGGTAATTCTGTGTCTATTCCGATTGTGTATGAACTTGGGAAGAATATTATTGAACACCACAGGAGGTACAACGATAGTGAGTAATTTTATTGAGAACTGTAAATCTATAGTCATGCAAACACTTAGCTTCCCAATGTCCGCTTATGTCAGTTCACAAGCAAGGATGCAAGATGTAAATCTAATGTATAAGTCTTTAAACATTGTTTGGTTTTGTAAAACGCTACAGAACCATAAAGCCTTAGTTATGTCAACAAGCGAAGAATTTGACCATGTTTATTGGGAAGTTACATACAATGGCGATAAAGATGAATATTATGTTGACAGATACATAAAACAATCCAACACCGTAATCTTGGGAGAAGACATTAATGAAACAATGTAAAGATTACAATGATTTGTTATCCCAAGGATATTCCATTGGCTCTCTTGAAACAGAGCCTTTGGATATTGCTTGTTTGAATGTCTTGTTGGAAGAATACCCAAAACAAGAAGACCAATACAAAAAGGCATCACGATTTTGTAAATCTGTACATGACTCAATGGTACTTGCCGATATTGCCACGCTCTTGGCAAAGCGTTGGAATCGAAGTATTGATGATGTCAAGAAATATCTGGATGTGTCTGCAACCAACGAAGAAGAACTTTGGGGCAAAACCCATAGCTTTACTGATTCGTTTGACGACTTAAAATCATTCATTGGTCAAGAGGGTGTTCCATTGGGGTTTCCCTCTTTGGATTTTGCCTTAAATGGTGTCAAGCGTAGAGAAATCGTATTGCTTGGGGCATATACCAACCAAGGTAAATCATTTGTCGCAGCCAAAGTTGCTGCACATCGGTTGATGGATTCCAAGGACAACATCTTGATTTTTTCAATGGAGATGCCAAGGGGTCAATTTTTAGCCAGCATTGTGGAAGAAATCTTGGGTGTCGATGAAGATACTTTGGTTGAGATGTTGAAGACGGAATCTGGCATTGAGGTGTACTCCAAAGTATCTGCGGTATTGGACAAACGTGTTCGCTTTGTTGATGAACCGAACAAAACCATTGACGACTTAGAGAAGATAACCGAAGCATGTTATGCGAATGATTTTCCTGTGGATTTTGTCGTGTTTGACCACTTCCATTTGATACCACAGATTGACGACATTCCTGTGTTGTCAAAGAACGCAAACCAGATGAAAGAGTACGTTAAGAAATTCAATCTTGTGTTATTTATGCTCTGTCAGTTCAATGAGGAATCACAATCTAGCTATAGTACGGATAAAAAGAAAAAGCCGTATGAAGCCATGTTGCGACATATCAAGGGTGCTAATGCTTTAAAAGCGATTGCAGACATTGTGTTGTTACTGTGGCGACCATACAAAACAGATACACAACTTGATTTTGACGAGCGTGATAAAATCAAAAATATCTCTTGTATTAAAATCGGTAAATCACGTCGCAAGCTGCGAGGTCCAGCGGATATATTCCAATACAAGGTCAATGATAAAACCACACGTATGGAAGAAATCAATTACTTTGGATAAAATTATTGTATTTTCTTGTTGACATACGTTTGGATATGTGTTAATATAATACTGTAGTTAAGTGCTACGCCTCCTTTCTTAATACATAGTCGATGTAAATGGTTGCCCCTGTTTACATCGACACACATGGACTGTTGCTGGGTTATGATACAGTTCGCATTTTTTGTCATATCGTGCGAATAGTCAACAGGTTCGATTCCTGTACAGTTCACCTTTTCACTGCAAAGTGAATGTTTATCGAAAGGTGTCCTATTGTTACACTCATCCACAAAACAATACGTGTTGATTGATTACACGACAACAAATCATTCGTTATCAATGACGGTATATTGCTTGGGTAAGACCAAGAGAATCATCCTGGTTACTGTTAAGCCTAAAGCGGGGTCTTGTGCCATTCCATAATTGCACACGCTAGACAAAGCGATAACCATCATATGTAAAAATGTAAAGTTATTTTTTTATTTATGTATTCCTTACGTATGAGAAGACTATATTCTTTACATTTTAACCGTCGTCAGACAAGACGTTAAAATCAATTCTTTATGGAAACATACTGAATATATTAATTTATTGCCATCTGTTGTCAGATGTAAAATGACAAAAACAAAAATCCACATATGGGTCGCTCCCATAGTGGTCGGTATGGGTGACTGCCGTTAAGAACGGAACGGATTGCAACTGTTTTGTTGTCGCCATGCATGGATGGTTGTCAGAGTGGGTTATTGAGTTTCTTTGCTAAAGAAATGTTGTTGAAAAACAACCACAGGTTCAAATCCTGTACCATCCTCCATTTATTCTTGGGTAGTTCAACGGTAGAGCATCTGGCTGTTAACCAGAGAGTTGCAAGTTCGAATCTTGCCCCAAGAGCCATATGGGTATGGTGTAATGTAAACACATCGGTCTCCAAAACCGAAGATAGAGGTTAGATTCCTCTTGCCTGTGCCATGTTGTGGTGTAGTGTAATGGTAACACAGTTAGACTTTGACTCTACTATCTTAGGTTCAATCCCTAACACCACTACCAATGCTTCCTTAGTTTAATGGCTAAAACGAGTGTCTTGTAAACATTTGATATTGGTTCGATTCCAATAGGAAGCTCCATTAAATCCATTCAATTAGCTATTGGATGGTCGGCATAAGGCATCTGTCGATAATAGAGGTCATGCGTACGATGCTCTCTGATGTCTATTGACATGGATAGTTGGCAGAGTCTGGCTTATTGCGACAGTCTTGAAAACTGTTAAGCAGAAATGCTTCATTGGTTCAAATCCAATACTATCCTCCAGAGCCAAGATACGTTATGTTACGGCATCGTATCACCGAATGGGTTACTTAAGGGTTTCTCATTCGGCTGGCATACATCGTGTTGACTGGGTAAAATCCAAGATACACGCATAATTTTTCCTCCTGTTGGGTTGGGGTAAAATCTCAACCCATTGGATGCACACATAGTTTAATGTAAAACCAATGGTTGATGGTTCAAGTCCATCTGTGTGCAGTCGACTAAAACCCAGTCAGTACCTATGTGCTATTGGTCGGTGAGTTGCGACATCGTGACATGTGGAACGTAAGCCATTTCGCAACAACAATATTATCCTAAAGTGTTTACCATGAACACAAAACAAAAGAAGCACACAAGTATTTTACCTCCTTTCGTACTTGTGTGCTTCTTTTTGTCTATAAAAGTTTGACAACATTTATTTATTCTGGTATAATTAATATATGGGGTTACAAACAATGAAAGAAAATTCGTTTTTATGTCCAGATGGTAAAACCATCTTGGTCAAAGATTGCATGAACCAATGTCGCATGGGTCAACGATGTTTGGCAAAGCCGTTGTTGGTAAATGCAAGTCGTGTTCGTGACTTAAACCGAACGAACTTTAGTGTCACAGAGGTGTTATCACCAACGCTTTATATGTATCTAAAGGCAACCCATAATGAAACCATTAATCCGTTCTCATCCATTGCTGCAACGGTTGGTACATCGGTTCATGGCATATTGGAAAACTGCTTGCCACACAATTACGCTGGTGAGTTCCGATTGAATTACAATGGGTTGACTGGTCAAATGGACTGTATCGACTTAGAACACCATACGTTATACGATTACAAAGTCGTTGGTGCATACAAGTGTGCGACAATGATGGGTGGTAGACCATTGTGGAAGCCATATACAATCAAGCGTGGTAAACGCAAGGGTGAAACTGAATTAAGACAACAATGGTTCTACGATGGATTGCACCACTATGGTGATTACTGTAAACAACAAAATCTATACAGAATACTGTTAAATAAACACGGTATACCAATCAAAGATATGTTCCTACAAGTAATCATAAAAGAACCAATCAACACAATCAAGACATTCAATCTGGATAAACAATGCTATTTACTACAGTTGCCAAAGATGAATGACCAACGATTGCTTGATTATGCGTTATACAAAAAAGATGCGTTGGTCAATGCCATTGAAACCAATACGTTGCCACGTGAGTGTTCTGCCAAAGACCGATGGGTGTCTAAAACGTATCCAATGGGTCGTAGATGCAAGGATTATTGCTCGGTGTCATATTGTTGTCCGTATTATCAAAAGCATTTATAGGAGAGTGAAATGGTTAATATCAAAAACACAGGAATTTAGAACCATCGACAAGTATCGTATTACTGCGATTAAACGACAAAGCCGAACGGCTTTTGTCAACGAAGTTAAAGTCGGTGATGAGTTCTACTTATGCACAAAACTACATGGGGAGAAAACGCAAGCTGGCTATCTTGCACCAAGAGTACGGTTGTATTTTCCAGACAAAAACCGTTATACAAAATACACAACGCAAGAACGTATGCAACAAATCTTTGGTTTTAATTTTGATGTTGAAATTGCGAGAGAAGCAACAGAAACAACGGAAACAAACATGGGAGATGAAGCCTAATGATACTTGTTGGTCGTGCTGGTAGTGGCAAAGATACGGTGGCAGACATGTTGTGCGACAATCTACCAAGATATGCCTTTGCCGATGCCTTAAAAGAAACAATCCATGTGATTCAAGAACAAGGTGTCAACGCTGGTATGCAATATTTGTCTTCCCTTAGTGGACATACCGTTGAAGAATTAAGCGGTATCTTGCCAGTCGTACAAACGATTGAAAAAACGGTTCTTGACGGCAAACAACGTGGTCATTTACAATCGCTGGGGAACGGTTTACGTGCGTTGTTTCAAGACTTTTGGATTGTGGTTCTACGCAACAGACTAATCGAAGATAATCCAATAGGTTATATCGTGACGGATTGTCGATTTGAAAACGAATTAAAGATGTTGCAAGAATTGGACGTTGGTGAGCCATGGTATCGCAAGTCCGTATTCATTTCTGCGAACAAACGAGAGCGTATCAAACGAATGAAACATCGTGACGGTTCTTGTGATGAATCTAAATTAAATGATGTGTCTGAAACATCTGTTGATTCCCTAAAGGGGATGTGTGATTATACAATCAACAATTCAAAAGATTTATCACACTTACAAACATTGGTTGACAATATCAATCGTGACATCCAAAGGGAGAAACAAGAATATGGTCAAGGAACTACACATGATTGCAATAATTGATTACAGAACCAATGAACTAAAAGCAGAGGTTCGCAGACGGATGATGCAATCTGAATTATCACAACAAGAAGCCGTTCATCTAGTTGACAAGGCTTGCGATGATATGACAGATGCCATTAGTCGATTATATTCACAAGCGGAGTTATAATGAAGTTAATTTATTCTGGTGTTGTAATGGGCGACCCTGTACCACAGGGAAGACCAAGGTTATGCGGTCGTGGTCGTTTTGTTCGAGCCTATGACCCTCCAAAGTCAAAAGCCTATAAAAAACTAATCAAGGATTCCATCGAACATCCAAAGGATTTAACCGATGTACCATTATTGTTTGAACTTAATGTGTACCGCAAAATCCCAACCAGTGTTCGTAAAAAAGACCACCAAGATATGGTCGATGGATTGATTCTACCAACGAAGAAACCAGATATTGACAACGTACTAAAGGGCGTTATGGATGCCTTATCTGGTGTGATTTGGGTTGACGACAATCAAGTGTGCGATGTAATCACACGCAAACGCTATAGTGAGAATCCACGGATTGAATTTAAGGTGTACGATATTACACCATAGGGAGATACAAATGTTAGAACAAAAATTGACAAATACAGATGAACTTGATAGAATGTGGGGTTTGCATTTTGTGTGGTTCGATGGTTTTTCATACCAATTGACACCGATTGATGCCACCGAAGCGGAAGACATTCGTGAGTATTATCCACATTGGGTCGTGTACTTGACTGGTGATATTCAAGAAGATTGCGATGAAATCGGACGACAAACATTCTTAAAAGGCGAAGCCTATGACAAGTGTTTGTGCGACATTGGCTTAATCGAAGATGGAGATACCATTGAAGTCAACGATTTCAAAATCTATTTGCAAGTCACAGATGATTTAAAACCACATGAGCATTGGGTATTAAAAGAACATGAACACGTTGGTAATGATTACATCTGCGTGTATGCCGTAGACGAACCAAACAAATCCAAGGTTAATAAAATCATCGCTGGTGCTTTGGTTAATGGCTACGATTTAGAGACCGCCGTAATCTGGGTTATGAAACTTGGGTATATGGCACAGGATAGATTACAAAAGCAGTTTTCAGATATTGCTGCGACTGTTGAATCATGGACGGTTTAACGGCATTAATTTTATTGGTGATTGTGCAACGGATGTGTCTTGTGATACTGATGTTTGCACTTGGGTATTTATTCTACATAGGAGGTAAGCATGATTAAAAAATTATTGATTGCTGCTTGCGTATTCTTTGGTATGTGTATGGGGCAAACATATGCATATCAAATGCAAGCCGAGGTATCTGCATATACAGACCGTGGCACAATGGCAAACGGTGAATGGACACACGATGGAGCAATCGCAAGTGACGATTTACCATTCGGCACACGAGTAATTATCAATGGTCGAACGTATGTTGTAAAAGACCGTTTTGGCGGTGGTTATTCTAATGCTATTGACATATGGATGCCATCATACGATGATGCCATTAGTTTCGGTCGTCAATACATTACGGTTGAAGTATTGTTATAGCCACGGAGGAGAAGCATGAAGTCAGACACATTGAATACAAAACGAAAAATACAAGGTTTTAAGTCAGTCAAAAAACGATTGCGAGGATTTGAATACGTATCTCGTGTTGGTGCAATCCCAAGTCAACCAAAACGTGGTTCAGTCCATAGTGCTGGTTATGACCTTTGTGCAATCGAAGATTATGTGATACGCCCAAATCAATCCGTATTCATTCATACAGGCGTTAAGGCGTATATGCCACCAGATGAATACTTAGATTTACGTGTACGTTCTTCGTTGGGGATTAAACGCCAATTAATGCTTGCGACTGGTGCATCTGTTATTGATGCCGATTATTACAACAACCCAGATAACGAGGGCGAAATTATTGTTGTCTTGCATAATTACGGCAGTGTTACACAAAAGATTGAAGCTGGAGAGCGTATCGTCCAAGGTATATTTACAAAATATTTCTTGACAGATAATGACAATGCGACAGACCAACGCACAGGCGGTACTGGCTCTACGAATAAATAATTGGGAGATAAACACAATCCATGAAACGATTTATGTATTTAGTGGATATGTTTAAGAATGGGGAATTATATCGTATCTCTATTTATGGGGAGGATAGAGATGCGGTTCAACAGTATCTATATGATATATCACCAGAGGTAATCTTTGTGAGAGAAGACGAAGAAACCGAGCGACAACAAAAGAAACGCACCAAAGGTAATTTCCGAAAGATTTACCACAATGGAGAATACATCGGAACAATCGTTCAATGTGATTTTAGAACAGACCGATGTCAGTCCATTGGTGAACGGTCGAAGAAAATTATTGGTACAGACAGTCGCTATAGGGTGGTTGAATGAATAGATTTACACAATTCATGTGTTCAAACATGAGTAATTTAACAAAAGTACAACAGTTTGAGAAACAATATTCTTTTGACGAGTTCGCACAAAATAAACAGAAACAACGGATTTTAAATCGTTTGAACCGCTTGCGTTCTATTGATTATGCAGACTCACCAGAAGACATTGTATTGCAACAAGAAGAATTTGAGAGAATGTCTTATGCGTTGATTCGGTTGCGTTCTGAATTGGGTGTTAAGAATACCCAGTTATTGATTCTACGTGCTGGTTATCGTAAAAAACTAAAGGATATTGCCAAAGAATTGGGATTGTCTTATACATATGTATGTGCCAAATATAAAACGGTTAAGAAACAAGCAAGAGAAATCGTGTTGCAACTTATGAAAGAAAACACGGTTGATGTTGATATGTTTCAACCTGTTAAGAACTTGTATTTTGCATCCACACCAAAAGACAAGCTGAACTATCCGTTTGACTCTGCAAGAAATACATTCAAGAAATACCATATCTACAAGGGTGAATACCGTGAATCATTTCATTGTAAAGCCATTGAATATCTTGATGAGTGCTTTGGTGATAAGAAAACCATTTGTAATTACTGTGGCAAACAATGCACACGATTAGAAGACATGGAGGAACGCATTTGAATATCGCAGAACATTCTTTAAACGCAAACAAATTAGACATGCGTGTGGATGCAGACCGTGCATATATTGCTGATGTATCAGATATACACGTTGGAAACATTTATCACAACCGACAAAAGTTTGAAGACTTTTTATCTAAGGTTAAATCCATTGACAATCTATATTTGATTATCGGTGGTGATTCAACAGATAATGCAACCACGAGTTCCGCATCATCTGTGTTTGAACAATCAGAACACGGTGGCGACCAAGTGTTGACCGCTTATCATCTATTGCAGCCGATTAAAGACCGTATCTTGTTTTGCCGTAGTGGCAATCACGGTTACGAACGTGCGTTGAAACACAATAAATTAATACCAGAGCAGATGTTAGCAGAATTATTGGGTGTTCCGTTTTACCACGGTATGGCAAGCGTATTCTTTAATGTCAACAAGAACTTGTATGTTATTGGTACATGGCACAACGCAAAGAAACCAACGGCGATGGAATGGTTGCATACGGACAGTCACATTCTATGAACACTTGACACAAAAACCAATTGGGAGAAAAACTCAACGTGGCAACGCCCAACCGTATTGCCAAGGCTTGGTCAATGACTGAGCATTATGTACATACAATCTGGTTCATTCCTTGGTTGGGGCGGTTATTCCGCAGACAAGGGTTATCGTCCATTGGATTGCGGCACATCGGTTGTTGAATTATCTGGGGAACGCAACAAGAAGTCAATTCGTGTACATTCTGACATTGACCATGTGTTAGAATTAGAAGAATTGCGAAAGTGTGTACAAGATGCCACTTAAGGGAACACGCAAGAAAACAACCAAGAAACCAACTAAGAATCAAACAAAAGTTGTAAAGCCAAAGACAGTCACGAAACGTAAACGCAAGCCACCAAAACCAAAGACACCACTTGATGCCATTCATAAGAAATGTCGTGAATGTTGTTGCGGTACACTTGCAGAAGTACAGGCTTGTGAAATTGAAGATTGTGCGTTGTGGTATTATAGATTGACGGAAGATTAATTTCTTCCGTCTTTTTTTTATTTTGTTATTGACACAAATGTAATCATGTGATATTCTTATATCAGAAAAACAAATGATGTTATATCGGAGGTTTTTATGAAAAGAAAATGTTGTGAGATGCCACATGGGTTTCATTATATGGATGTCTTAAAACCATATTTTGAACAGGGTTGGTCTTTAACAAAGGTTATGCGTATCGGTCAAGATATATCGGTTATTATTGTTCACCCATAGGAGGGAAGTTATGTTAGAATCTAAATATTTAACACAAAACGGAATTGAATTATTTCTAGACATTATACACAAACAAGGGTTTAATTATTTGTTCTTAGATACAAATGCAGATATGTACGTGGCATCTAATGAAAAACCAGAGTTTGTTGAAAATGTCTTTATGTTTTGTGGCGGTCGTCAATCTATGATTTGTGGAGAATTTGCAACGACAATCTTGAAAGACCTGTTAGAAAATCGCAACTATATTGAAATTGACGATTACATTGATTGCACCGACTGGTCAAAAGTTGAAGTTGATACACCTGTGTATGTCAGAAATAACGATGAAGAAGATTGGGAAAAACGACACTTTGCATATTTTAAAGACAACACAGTACACACTTGGTTAGGCGGAACAACATCATGGACTGCCGTAAGTCAGGGTTCTACATTTAGATGGAAACACGCCAAACTTGCAAAATAAACAATTAACAAAATTGCGTTATCTTGGTATTATAATGGAGTAGATACAAATGGTATACAAAGGATTTGGTGGTGGTCGAACACTACCAGACAAACGTGAGTACTTTCTGGAATATGGCGATGGGTTTGACCACATATTAGACCGATGTAAAACCACCGTTGGTTGTCATAAGTGTCACACCAAACCAGTTGCCATTGTCGAACATAGACGGTCAAAAGATTCACAATGGGTTTATCTTGCGTGTCCAAAGCATCCCAAGAATAGAACCTATATGAACTTAGATTATGATATTATGTTTAAGTCTTGGGATTTGTTACAAAAACAAGGAGGAAAGTTATGAAACGTAAAACACAAACCAAGCGATATATCGAAGACGATATTCTAAGGATGATACGCTTGGGTTCAATCGTATTATTACTTGGGTCTTTTATTCGATTGTTTTGGTTTAATGATTCTGATTGGTTCACAGCAATGGTCATATCTATTGTATTAATCACATTGTTACCAACCAAGTTGAATCACCCACAGGAGTACACAGATGAGATTTAGCGAAGCATTTGAGCATATGTTGAATGGTAAAGCCATTCGTAGATACCATTGGAAACCAGAATCTTGTTTGCGACTAAAAAGGGGCAAAATATATGTATGCACCGCAACTGAACACAAGCCACTTAAAGCACTTACTGCAAAAGCTATTATGGCAAGTGATTGGCAAATCGTTGGAGAGGAAACGTGTTTTAAGAAAGATGAAAGCATTATGCAATTCTTTGAAAATTTAAATTATAGTTTATAAACGAAAGAGAGAAAAACAATGAACAAAACAACAAAAACAACAATTTTATCCGCATTGTCCGTAGCAATCACAATGACAACAATGGGTGTGTTCGCAAATCCTGTTACGTATGGCAATGGCATTATTAATAATCAAAACAACAGTGTTGCAGTTGGCAATGGAGTAGTTAATACTGATGATAACAGTATTGGTCTTGGCAATGGTGTTGTTGCTGGAGATAATACCATCGCTATCGGTAACGGCGTTGGTGCAAATAATACCAATACCATCGCTATCGGCAACGGTGTTCAAGCCAACAGTACAACATCCATTGCAATTGGCTATGGTGTTACTACAGATGGTAATGATGCCGTCAACATTGGTAACATTAACAAGGGTGCTAGTCAAGGGTCAGTATTGATTGGTGCTTTTAATACAATCAATCATGCTAACTATGGTGTTGCTATTGGTAACGCAGCATCTGTTGTTAAAGATGAGTCTGTGGCTATTGGTCACAACTCTCTAGCCAATACAGTAAAAGCTACACCTACGATGGCAATTAGTGGTACTATTTATAATCTCTCTGGTATCAATCCTGTGGGTACTGTATCTGTTGGCGACACAGGTAAAGAACGGACTATTACTAATGTTGCTGCTGGTCGTGTAATTGACGGTTCTACAGATGCAGTCAACGGTAGTCAATTAAAATCAGTAGTTGACGCATTGGGAACAACCAACAACAAGGTTACTGTTTTACAAAATGCTGTTGTTGATAACCATAATAGACTTGATACTATAGAGCATACAACACGAGATATTAATACGACTGTGGATAATACCGTGGCACAAGTAAATACCAACACCAAAGATATTTCTGACCTTAAAGGCAAGGTTGGCATCTCCGGTGCGTTACAACAACAAGTGCAACAAGCATTTGATTCTATTGATAATAAAATCAGTCAACTTGAACGTGGTACTAATGCAGCAATTGCCAGCGTATCTGCCCTAAGTAGCTTACATTGGGATGGCTTTGATGCACACAACAAGCTATCATTTAGTGCTGGCTTTGGTCATCACAAAAATGCAAACGCTGGTGCGTTGGGTGCGTTCTATGCACCGAATGAAAACGTAATGTTTTACGTTGGTCAATCTTTTGGTTCTGCCAAAGTGACAAACGCATCCGTTAATTTTAAAGTTGGTAAAACAACGAATGTCAAACGTGATGAGTTAAAAGAACTTAAAGAACGTGTTGAAATGTTGGAAAATTTATTGACGAAGTAATATATATGGGCGGTTTAACACCGCCCATTATTGGAGGTAAAATATGAAGATTGAGTTATACGATAAAGTATACGAGTTAAAGAAAACCGCAAAACCAGATGAGGTTATCGACTTGTTAATTGATGCCTTGTGTTATCAACCCAAGGATGCAACACCGATTGATGTCTTATCCAGCGTGAAAGACCAATATATTAAAAACCTTGTGCCTATGTATGCAAACCTAAGAACTGCATTGAATGACGCTGGTGTAAATGCAAAAGGAATTAAAGCGATATTCTGTATATGACACCACAAGATGTCAACCGTAGATTCTCTGGTGTAAACAAAAATGGAAACCACTGGAAAAAACGTGCGATTATGCAATTCTTGGAAGACCGTGGTTTTGGTTATCCAGAAGAAATCTTGTTTACAGAATAATGTATGTGTGATATAATGTATGTATTGGAGGTTTTATTATGTCAGAATTTCAACAGGGTTATGATTTTTAAGAAATATTTAGTAACGACACACATTGTATTTATATCCAAGATATTTCAGGTGTTGGATACGAAAAAGAATTGTATCGTTTACAATCTGAAGCTGGAAAAGATACATTCGTTACAGATAGATAAATTATATGAACGTATTGAAGATTGATTGTCCGATTGTCAATACTTTACAATACACAAGCACTCATGATTGAGTACTTATAAATCATACATCCGTAACGGCATCACAGGGTTTCTTTGTTTATTGCTAGAAGTAAGTATTAAAAACACTTTAAACAAACTCAAAGGTGCAGAACTATTGTTGACAGACGATAGCGTATTCTCTGTAAAAAGACGTAAAGTCTGATTGATGGTATATTGACAACAGATTGGACGTAGTCGTATTCAATTTGATGGCGTTAGACGTTCTCCTAGATGGTCACAAAAAGAGTTCAAAATCGCTACTTTAAGAGATTTAAGACCAAACAATATTCTTTTGGATGCCTTATGTAAATCAATACAGGAGAGTGACAAATGAAGAAGTCAATTGAATATACACGACATTCGACCAATCGTTGATACCCTAGAGAGTATTGAACGTGAACTTGTAACGGCTTTGATGTTGGGTGATGATTCCTATAGCAGAGTATGTATGTCAATATGCCGTGGGCTGACATTC